>Ga0187886_1000020_pt1 | contig 231021 bp, 208 predicted proteins | sample June2016WEW_20_1_FD_133001 | JGI IMG/M metagenome (GOLD analysis project Ga0187886, IMG submission 133001) | Peatland microbial communities from SPRUCE experiment site at the Marcell Experimental Forest, Minnesota, USA - June2016WEW_20_150 | ecosystem: Environmental > Terrestrial > Soil >...
AGACAGGAAAGACAGCCGATCTTTCAGTTTTTGTTCGAAATATGCCTTTTGCCGCATTAGCATCTGCTTCCGCTTTAATCCCATTTCTTCCTCCTCTCCAATTCAGTTATTTTTCTCCGCCAAATCAAAGATTATGCAGAGCTTTCTTTTCCCTGTCGGCAGATAATAACCGAGGGTATGTATATCAGGGTTTTCGCCAAAAAGCCATCGCATTTTAGGAGGATCGACCGGGGCTACATCTAGAATGTTTCAAGATACTATTTGGATATTTCGATTCAATGTTGCTCTTTTCTTTCGATCCCTCGTTTTTTCTTCTTAAATGCTCCCTCATCGCTTCGCTTTCTCTGTATTGGCGTGCTTCTAATATCTTCGTGATCTCAATATCTGCCTTATACTTTTTGGCTCATTTTCACCGGAAGGGAAAGTCTATTGTCTTTCTGCCGGTGCGGCGGGGTTTCTTTTCCCGACATGCTCTTCGTGCACTGATTTCGTGGTTATTGACAGTGCCGCCCGGCCGACGATATACTTCCAGTATGGTTAGGAGGCTAGATTCATTGTCCGGAGCGGGAATTCAGCACAACGCGATATTTATTATCGGGAATTCACCACAACGCGAAAAAAGGAAATCCTTAACGGGCGGCGATAGCTTGGCCGTGACCTGGCAGGGGCCGGGCTTCGGCCGTCAACCGGTTCCCGCGTCCGCGCTTTTCCATAAACCTTGAGACGGCGACACGGACTCCGTGAGCGTTCGGGCTGAGATGCGCCGCAAAGAACTTCTCCTCCTTACGGCCGTTCTTCTCGTCGGGGGTTTTCTGCGGATTTTTCATCTGGGGACGCTGTTTTTCAACGGCGATGAGCCCATGCATCAGATCCGGATATCCTATCAACCCCTCGCCTATATCTTTCGAAACAACAACGGCCCTCTGTTCTCGATCCTGGTCCATTTTCTTCTTCCTCTCGGTTCTCTCGAGGTCATGGCCCGGCTGGTCCCGTTTTTGACCGGCGTCCTGGCGATCCTCGTCACGTTTTTCCTGGGTCGGGCGCTGTTTTCGAGGGCGGTCGGGTTGACGGCCGCTTGTCTCGTGGCCTGCAGCCCCCTTCTCATATTTTATTCTCAGAACAGCCGGACCTACGCGCCGTTGACTTTACTTTTCCTTCTTTCTTTTTACTTCCTTCACAAAGCTGTCCGGGACGGAAAGGCGCGGTCTTGGGCGCTTTACGGGCTGACGCTCTGCCTTTGCCTTTACAATCACACCATCGCCTTCCTCATTCTTCCTCCCTACGCGGCCTATGTCGGATACGTCTGGCTGGAAAGCAAAATACGGTCGAAGGCCGGTGGACAGGATTCCCTTCGTCTCCGGACCGTTCGGCATTTTGTCGTCTGGACGGCCGCGGCGGTCGGGCTGGCGGCTCTACTTTATATTCCTTGCGCTTGGATGCTGGACATGTTCTTAGGGTCCTTCCGGCGCGGGCTTTCTCATCCCCAGGATTACGTGGTTCTGACCCTGCGGGAGATCCGCAACATCCTTCAAGTCGAAATCTCCCAGGCGATCCCGGGCATCTTCGTCCTGACGCTTATCTTGTTCACCGTGGGTTTATTGACGCGGCTCAAAATATATCGGCGGGAAACCCTGCTGGTTGTGGCGACCGTCGGTTTCCCTTGGCTTATGTTTCTTCTGAGTAAGCCGCGAGCCAACGACGTCTATTCGCTCTATCGATATCTGCAGTTTCTTCTCCCGTTGATATTTATCATGGCCGCCCGCGGTATCGATTCTCTGTCGACGGGCGTGGCGGTGCTCGCGGCCCGCACGAAGGCGCGCCGCCGTTCGGCCATTCAAGCCCTGGTGGGGATCGGCCTCGCGGTCGTTCTGGCGGCGGGGTACGTTATGAACTTGAGCGGCTATTACTATTCGGATTACTGGCGCCAGGGATCTTATCGATTCGACCGAGAGGTCAAGGCGCTTTTTGAAGAGCGGACCGACCGGGATGCGCTGCTGTACATAGACGCCTATCCGATGTCCTCTCTTCTCCTGATGATGAACCCTTTAGCGAAGGACCAACGGCCCGAGGAGACCGAGTTCGCGGCTCGCGAGAATTATGTCCATCCGCCTGGCGCACATCCGGTTATGGTCCATGTCCTGGACTGGCCCTATTTTCTGAGCTTCGTCGCGAGCCGGAAAATCGAGATGTGGGCCCTTACGCCGCGCACGCCGGAAAAGACCGAGTCCCTGCGCGCGGCGTCGGCGAACGACGGCCGTCTCGAGGTCTTCGACCTCGCGAAATTCACGCTCCTTCATTTCAAGAAGGACGAATGTTCCCTCGCCGAAAAAATGGCCGCCCTGGCCGACATGCTGCCGTCCTGGCCCGACGGAGATTCGATCCTCCGGCGGCAGCGGCGCCTTTTCGCCGCCAAAGCGTTTGTCATGACCCGGGATGTCCGGGACGCCATTCGGGAGGTCGTAGCTTTTGAAGACATCTCGGTGAACGCGACGGCCGAGACCGCGAACGGCGGGACCGGGACCGAACGTATTCTCGGAGGTCTCTTAGGATTCACCCCCGCTAAACTTCGTGAAATCTATGAACGGCGCGCCTTGACCGAAGCCCAAAGCCTCTTCTTGGCGCTCGGCAACAACCTGGTCGATGCCGGCCATCTGCTTGACGCCGCGCTGGCGTACGAGGAAGTCGTTCGCCTCGGCCATGACCTCGACGCCCAGGTGCTCGAACGGCTGGCCATTCTTGGTGACCATTTTGAACAGTCGGGCAAACCCGAACAAGCCCTGAAGGTTTGGGAGACGGCGTCCCTCTTGGACCCGAGCCGCAAGGACATTACATCTCGCATCGCCCGTGTTCGGACCAAAGCGGCGATTTCGCGCTGAAACGACCGGACGACAAGCTCCGGCGCTCAATAATTTTCGAGACGTATCGCCCGCGCCGCCGGGAATTCTATTTTATAACCCTGTCCCCCTCTCAGGAGCGATAGACAAGCACGCGGACAATAGTAATATTCGGAGATTAAGCCTATTCTGCTAAATACTCCCATCATGATGCCCTCTCTCTCATTCTAGGGGGGAACTTGTCACGGTTAATCCTACAACTCTTTAAAATGGTTTTTCAACCAGGAAAATCCTTTATTATGGACCGGATCAAATTTAAAAATAAGTATCTTGTAAAAATGCTCCAGACTTTTGTGAACAAATTGAGGACAAAATCGCTAAAAATGGCTCAGTTTGACTATCCCAGGCTAAAGACAAAAATCAGGCTAACTGATTGAGAAACAAGCGGAAAAGGGAACGCGCCTGGAGAGATTCGAACTCCCGACCCTCTGCTTAGAAGGCAGATGCTCTATCCACCTGAGCTACAGGCGCACCGTCCGTGTCGGGCCTTGAGGAACAATCGGGGAGGTCGGATTTGAACCGACGACCTCTTGCTCCCAAGGCAAGCGCGCTAACCAGGCTGCGCCACTCCCCGCGAAGGCGAATCGAAACACGCGGGAGAAAGGCCTTTGCGCGTGTTCAAAAGCCCGTTCATGGTAACAGAACGGCCCGAAGATTGTCAATTTACCGGCCTCTTTAGCCCCTTTTCTATCTGAGATTTAGCGAGTTTGACGACAATCGGCCGCCCGTGCGGGCAAAGGGAAGGATTGGCCGTTTTGAAAAGCTCCTGGACGAGAAATTCCATTTTTTCCCGCGGGAGGGGCTGGCCGGCCTTGATCGCCGTCTTGCAGGCCATGGTCGCCAGCAGCTTGTCTTTTTTGCCTTCCGCGGGGCTCTCTTTCATCTCTCCGATGAGCGCCAGAAAAGCCATCAGGGCTTCCTCCGGCTTGAAAATATCGGGAAACTCGCGAAGGGCGTAGCTTCGGCCGCCCATGGCCTCGACGCGGAAGCCGGCGTCCCTGAGCAATTCCTCAGCGGCGTCCAGGGCCACGGCCTGGGAAGGCGAAAGGTCGAAAAGGAGGGGGATGAGGCTCATTTTGACCGGCCATTTCTTCCGGCGGTCGATATCCGCGTACTTTTCATACAGGACCCGCTCGTGGGCGTTGTGCTGATCGATGACGAGGAGCCCGTCCGCGTCTTCGGCGACGATATACGAATCCGCGAACTGGCCCAGGACGCGGCGCGCGGCTTTCTCCGCCGGCCCCGCGGCCGAATACGCGAAAGACGCAGCTTTGCGTTCGAAGGGCCTTTCGCCTTCGGATATTCCGAACGGAATTCCCGGGTTGATCGGATCAGCTCCGTCCGCCGGACGGCTGCCTGCCGAAGTGAGGGAGATTTCTTTGATGCCTTCGACCTTCAGCCGCGCGTGGGAGAGGCTTCTCGCGACGATTTGGAAGACCGCCGATGAATCGCGAAAACGGACCTCGGACTTGGCCGGATGGACGTTGACGTCCACGTCCCCGAACGGCACGCTCAAAAACAGGAAGGCCTCGGGCGAAAGATCCTTTTCCAAGAGCCCCCGATAAACCTGGTTCAGGGCGGCGGAGAGGATCTTGTCGTGGACCGGGCGCCGGTTCACGAAGAAGAATTGGTGCGTCCGGCCCGTTTTGCCCGCGGGCGGCCGGGACGAAAAGCCTTGGAGCCGGAACTCCCCTTCCGCATAATCGACTTCGATCAGCTTGTCCAGAAGCGATTTTCCGTAGAGATGGAAGATCCTCTCTTTGAGGCTCTGGACGGGCGGACAATCCAGAATGCTCCGGCCGCCGTGGTCGAGCTTGAGCCTGAGATGGGGATACGCGAGAGCGACGTTCGTCAGGTATTTGACGATCTGGCTGAGCTCCGCCTGGTCGCCGCGCAAGAATTTTTGCCGGGCGGGCAGGTTGAAAAAAAGGTCGCGGACTTCGATCGTCGTCCCGCGGGGAAAAGCGATGTCCCTGGCGGGCCACGCCGTCTCGGCTTCGCGCTCGATTTCGGTCCCCGGACCGGCCGCTCCCTCCGACGTCTTGAGCGACAGCCGCGAAACGGAGGCGATGCTCGGCAACGCCTCGCCGCGGAACCCCAGCGTGGAAATGCCGAGGAGATCCTCTTCGCGGACGATCTTGCTCGTCGAATGCCGGACGAACGCGATCTCGGCGTCCTCGCGGCTCATCCCTTGGCCGTCATCCCGAACCCGGATGAGCTTTTTCCCGCCGGCGAGAAGTTCCACGGCGATCTCCGCGGCCCCGGCGTCCAAAGAATTTTCGACCAGCTCCTTGACCACGGACATGGGACGTTCGATGACTTCGCCGGCCGCTATCTTCTGGGATATCTCCGGAGGGAGAACTTTAATGCGCTTCATTTATGCCTTTTTCATTATACAACTTTGCCTTCCGTCGTTTTATCGGTCACCCGGATAATTTTCACCTTGACGGCGTCTCCTTTCCGCGCGGAACAATCGGGCACCGCCACGCTGATATAATTCGCGGTCAGGACATCGGCCCCGCGGACCGTTCTCTCGATCACGACGCCGTCGAGGATCTCGCTGGAAAACCGGGCGCGAAACGCCGCGTTTTTCCGCTGGGACAGTTTTCGCAACCGCGCCGCCCTTCCGTTTTTCGTTTTTTCGTCCACCGGCTTCATCGCGGCCGCCGGCGTGCCCGGTCGGGGCGAAAAGGAAAATACGTGGAAATAGGCGAGCGGAGATTCGCCGAGAAATTTTTCCGTCGCCCGGAAATCATCGTCGGTCTCCCCGGGAAACCCGACGATGACGTCCGCTCCGAGGGCTGCCCGCGGAGCGCTCATTCGCAGATGATCCATGATGTCCCGGTAGGCGGAGATCGTCCCGCTCCGTCCCATCGCTTTCAATACTTTTTCCGACCCGTGCTGCAGGGAAAGATGGAAATGGGGTTGGATTCGCCCCGAGGCCGCGAGGCGGTTGATGAGCGGACCCGGAAGGAGCCGGGGATCGAGCGAACTCAAGCGGACCTTGAAATCGCCGGCCCGTCCCTCGACGCCCCGCAGCAGGTCCAAGAGCGAAGATCGCGGCTCCCAATCGCCGCCATAAGAACAGAGATGGATGCCCGTCAAGACGATCTCCTTGTATCCCCGGCGGGCTAGGCTCTCGATCCGGCCGAGGACCTCGGCCTCCGGGACGCTGACGCTCCGGCCCCGCACGCCGGGGATCACGCAGAACGAGCAGGCCATGTTGCATCCATCCTGCACCTTGAGGAGCGCCCTCGCCCGATACGGCCGCGCCTCACGGTCCGCGACGCATTTCCTGCCGGGAAGGAGACGTTCCGCGAGAAACTTTTTGTCTCCGTTGGCTATGATTTTCCAGATGCCGGGGACGCCGGAGAACTCGCGGGGATTCCGCTCGGCGAGACATCCCGTGACGACGACCTTGGCCGTCGGGTTATCCCGGATGACCTTGCGGATGAATTTCCGCACGTCGCGATCGGCCCGGCCGGTCAGCGTGCAGGTGTTGACGATAACGAGCTCGCCGCAGCCGGGCTCCGGATCGAGCCGCAATCCCCGTTTTTGAAAATCTTCGGCCCACTCGAACGATTCCGCCTGATTGACGCGGCAGCCGAAATTCCGGATCGAAAAAGAATCCATAAAAACTTACAAACTCTTCTTGAGCTTCTCCGAATCGACCTCCACCTGGACCGCCATTCTCTTGCGTTCCTCCTGGAGTTTTTTCCGGAGTCCGGGCTTTTTCAAGCCGAGGATCTCGACGGCGAGCAATGCGGCGTTCGTCGCTCCCGCCTTTCCCGTGCCCATGGTCGCGACCGGGATGCCTTTGGGCATCTGGATGGTCGAAAGCAGGGCGTCCAGCCCGCCCAGGCCGCCGCTCTCGACCGGAACGCCGATGACCGGCCTCACGGTGTGCGAAGCGACGACGCCGGCGAGATGCGCGGCCTTGCCCGCCACGGCAATGAACACCTCGGCCCCCTCGGCCTCGTATTTCCGGACGAGCTTCAGCGTCCGTTCCGGAGAGCGGTGCGCCGACGTGATTTCGAGCGCGAACGAAACCTCGAGCTTTTTGAGGGTCTCGAGGGCGTCCTTGACGATATCGAAATCGGATTCGCTGCCGATGAAAATCGCGACGTCCATGGGTCCTCCTCCCGTTCAATCCTTCATGCGCGCCGTGCCGATGTCGCGGCGATAGTGCATGCCCTCGAAACTGATGCCGGCGACGGCGCCGTAAATTTTCCTCACGGACTCTTTCAGGGACGGCTCGGACGCGCAGACGCCGAGCACGCGGCCGCCGTTCGTCAGATACCGGCCGTTTTCGTACTTCGTCCCGGCGTGAAAGACGGCGAGCCCGGGAATCCGGGACGCCGCTTCCAGGCCCTCGATCACTTTGCCTTTCTCGTAGGGACCGGGATATCCTCCCGAGGCGAGAATCACGCAGGCCGAAGCGTTCGGCCTCCAGCGGACCTCGCTTCGCAGAATATCGCCTTCGACGGCCGCGAGCAGGATATCCACCAGATCGCTTTCAAGGCGGAGCATCTGCGGTTGCGTCTCGGGGTCTCCGAAGCGGCAGTTGTATTCGAGGACCTTGGGTCCGTCCTCGGTCAGCATCAGCCCGGCGTAGAGCGTGCCTTTGAACGTCCGGCCTTCGTCGCGCATCCCCGCGACCGTCGGCAGGATGATCGTCTTCATGACCTCGTCGAAGAGTTCGTCCGTAAGGAACGGGGACGGCGAAATCGTCCCCATTCCGCCCGTGTTCGGGCCTTCGTCCCCGTCGAGGACAGCCTTGTGGTCCATGGTCGTCACGAGGGGCAGGGCGGCTTTCCCGTCCGCGATGACGATGAATGAAACTTCCTTGCCGCGCAGGAATTCCTCGATGAGGACGCGGCTTCCGGCGTCGCCGAACTGCCGTTCGATCATGATCGAAGCGATCGCCCGGTCGGCTTCGGCGAGATCCTTGCAGATGATGACGCCCTTGCCGGCGGCCAGCCCGTCGGCCTTGACGACGACGGGGAATCCGAACTCGCCCGTGCGCAGGGCGGCCAGGGCCTCTTCCGCGGAATCGATGACCCGGAACTGTCCGGTCGGGATCCCGTGGCGCCGCATGAATTCCTTGGCGAAGACCTTGCTTCCTTCGAGCTCGGCCGCATTTCCGGCCGGGCCGTAAATGCGCAGGCCTCGCCTCTCGAATTCGTCGACGATGCCCATCGTCAAGGGGACTTCCGGCCCGACGACGGTCAGGCCGATCTTTTCGAGCGCCGCGAAATCGGCCAATCCAGCGATGTCCGCGTCGCCGATCGCAACGTTCTTGGCGACGCTCCGCGTGCCGCCGTTGCCGGGCGCGCAATAAAGCTTATCGACTCGAGGGCTTTGCGCGATTTTCCAGGCGAGGGCGTGTTCCCGCCCGCCGGAGCCGATGATGAGGACGTCCATGGCTAGCTCAATTTCTGCAGATTTTCCGCGAACCGGGCGGCGAAATCCGGATAGGGAAAGGCCGCCGTGAAGATCCGCGCCGCGAGCGGAACGGCCTCACGGGCCGGCAGGCAATATTTCATTTCGAGGAAATTCCGGCGGTATCTTTTCACCGCATCTTTGACGTTTTTGTTCCGGATGACGGCGTCCGCGATGTAGCCGGCGAGCTCATCGAACTCTTTTTCCTTCATGCCGAAGCGGGTCATCTCCTGGACGCCCATACGGATTCCGCTCGATTCGAGGAACGTTTCGTCGTCGGGCAAGGCTTGATAATTCACGATGATGTTGTTCTCTTCCAACCGCCGGGCGATTTCCATCCCGGGGCCGAACGGCTTGACCCGGATAAGGACCTGGTGAGTCTCCGTGAAACCGTCGCTGGGGTCGCCCTCGACCGGGATGCCTTTTTCCTTGAGGGCCCTGGCGAACGCTTTGGCGTTGGCTTGGACCTGGCCCTGCAATTCCTTCTTGAACTCGTTCATTTCATAGGTCGCCATAAGCAGGCCGACGAGCGTGCCCAAATGATGGTTGCTCGTCGAGCCCGGAAAGGCCCGGGCCCGGATGTCGAGCCACAGGTTCCGCAGCGGACTTTCTTTGGGAAAGTTTCCCGCCACGAGGCCGCGCTGGGTCCCAAAAAACGTCTTGTGCGTGCTGCCGGTGACGATATCGATCCCTTCCTTGAACGGGTCCTGGAACGCGCCGTACAAACCGAGGACGTGGGCCATGTCGAACATCATCACGGGCCGCGGGGCCCAGTCCTTGACGATTTCCGCCACCTCCTTGACCGGCTCCGGGTAAAGGAACATGCTCTTGCCGAAGACGATGAGCTCGGGTTTGTATTTTTCGAAAAGCCCGGCCAGGGCGGCCACGTCGGGCTTGTAGGGATTGTCCTTGAGCAAGGGGAGGTGGACGACGTTTTCTTTTCCGGTCCGAGGGTCCTCTTCGACGAAATTGAACAGCGCCCCCATCGGCTGGGAACTCAGGTGCCCGCCTTTGTTCAGATCGTTGTTCATGACCAGCCCCATCCGCCGGGATGGCCTCCCCTCGGGCTTGTTCCTGTTGATGAATTTGACCATCCCCTTGAACACGACCTCGTTGGCCATCTGGCCGCTGATGGGCCTGAGTTCGACGTCCGTGCACCCGAAATATTTCCCGAGCTCGCGCCGGGCCTCGATCTCCACGTCGCGGATGAAATCGATGCCTTGATAGAAATAGATTTCCTCGCCTTTTATCGTCCGGTGCTCGGCATAGCGGCCGGCCGGATCGGAGATCTCGCACATTTTGACGAGGAGCGAGGGCGTGGATTCCGACGGGATGAGATTGAAGGATTCCTTCTGACGCCAGGCATTATTACGTTCCACTTTTTCCGTGAGGGCTTGGATCTTTTCGCTGAATGATGACATCGTGACGCTCTCCTGAAATATTTTAAGCTTTGAAATGGCTTTCTTCGATCGCCCGGATTTTATCCACGCGCCGCGCGTGTCGGCCGCCCTCGAACGGCGCGGCCAGCCAGATTTGGACGATCGCCAGGGCTTCAGCCAGGGCCAGAGTCCGGCCGCCGAGGGCCAGGCAGTTCGAATCGTTGTGCCGTCGGCTCACTTCGGCCGTGAATGCGTCCCAGCAGACGGTGGCCCGGATCCCCTTGAATTTGTTCGCCGCGACGGACATGCCGATGCCCGTGCCGCAGATGAGAATCGCCCGGTCAAAGGCGCCGGCGACGACCTCGCCGGCCGCGCTCGCGGCGAAGTCGACATAATCCACGGTTTCGCCCGGTCCGCAGCCGAAATCCTTGAAATCGATATTTCTATCGGAAAGATAGCGGGCGATGCCCGTCTTCAATTCGTATCCGGCGTGATCGGAAGCCAATGCGATCTTCATCCGCGCCCCCTGAAATGAGCTTCTTCCTTTTCGCCTCTTCCCGAGGGGATGAGGGCCTTCATGCCGCGTTTCATTCGAGGAATTTCGCGGCTTCGGGCATCATTTGGAGGGCCTTGAGGATGACCGCGTCGGCCAGCTCATACGCCCGCCAACCCATTTCGATGTTCCAGATGACCGAAGAAATCTCCCGCTCCAACTCGCGCCTGATCTCGCCCTCCGCTTCCTTGAACTTCTTGGGGTCATAATTGAGCTTGTTCGCCTGGAGATAACCCTTGAAATCCTCGAGAACCGCCGCGTCGGCGATGAAGCTTTTCCCGATCAGGATTTTGCCGGGAGGGAGCGGGCCCTTGACCTGGGCTTCCTGAGGAAAGATGAAATTTTTCGAAAGCGGCGTCTCGTGGCTGAAGAATTTCCGGGCGTAGGCAAAGAATGTCCCCGGCATGCGCAGCTCGAGCGTATAAATATGGTAGTCGAACTTCACCGTGTAATCGGGTGTGATGCCCCCTTCGCCCAAGACCTTGCGGCCCTTGTCCGTATACTTGATGTCCCGAGAGCTTTCGGGAACGGCCTTTGTGTCCAGGATGTAGTCGTCGAGGCGGCTGTAATTCCGCTGGAGGCAGCGGCCGCTCGGCGTATAATATTTGGCGATCGTCAGGGCCACGGCCATGTTCGACGCCACCGGGAAGAGCGTCTGGACCATCCCCTTGCCCCAAGAATCCTCGCCGATGAGGAGGCCGCGGTCGTGATCCATCACGGCGCCGGCCACGATCTCGGAGGCGCTGGCGCTCCCTTGGTTGATGAGGACGATGACCGGCAGCTTTTCGTACTGGTTGCTTCCGGAAGCGCGATATTCGCGATCGTATATCGCGTTCCGGCCTTTGACGGAGACCACGAGAGCCCCCTTCGGCAGGAATTCGTCGGCGACTTCGATGGCCGGGAAAAGCGATCCGCCCGGGTTATTTCTCAGATCGAGGACGAGGCTCTTCATCCCCTGCTGGGTCAAGGCCTCGAGTTTCTTCTTGAACTCCTCGCCGGTCGTCTCCGCGAAATTTCGGATGAAAATATAGCCGACGCCTTCTTGGAGAAGAAAAGCGTAGGGGACGCTGTAAAGGGGGATCTCCTCGCGCGTGATGGTCATTTCGAGCGACTTTTCCAGTTTTTCCCGGGCGATAGTGATGTTGACTTTCGTCCCCTTGGGGCCGCGGAGCTTGTCCACGGCATCCTGCGAGGAGAGAGGCTTCGTGCTCTCCCCGTTGATATGGGTGATGATGTCGCCCGGCTGCACTCCCAAACGCCAGGATGGGCCGCCCTCGATCGGCGCGATCACGACCAGCCGGTCCGCTTGTTTCTGGATCTGGGTGCCGATTCCGTAATATTTACCTTTCTGTTCCTCGAACATTCGGGAAAAATTGTCCGGATCGAGGAAATAGGAATGCGGGTCGAGGGTTTGGAGCATGCCCTTGATGGATTCCTGGACCATTTTCTCGGAGTCGACGGGCTGGAAATAATTCTGGTTGATGACGGCTTCCATGGCCGCTATCTTCTCGAGGGACCGGTCCCAGATCTCGTCGTCCCGGGCGCCGAGCGAGACCAGGCCGGCCACGAGAAGCAGAAGGAAAAAGATCTTTTTCTTCATCGTCTTAGAGAGAGAAAAGATTTTATCAAAGGGGGTGATTAAAGTAAAGGAGAGGGCGGGGAAGCCTGATCCCGGCTTGACTTATCCGGAGGTAAGGGCTATATTTTGCGGGAGTCGAAGGACGAGCCTTCGGCTCGCCACTCGCCCGTGACTTATATCCACGGGCGAGTACGGCGGAAGTGGACGCCCGGGCAAAGCCCGGGGCCCCAGCCGCTGTCGAGGCCGCAAAAAGATGAACATGTTTGGCTTGGGATTACCGGAGCTGATTCTCATTTTCGCCATCGCCCTGATCGTCTTCGGCCCCAAGAAACTCCCCGAGGTCGGCCGGTCGATCGGGAAGGCCATCCGCGAATTCAAGCGGACCACGGAAGACATCAAGGGCAAATTCGAAGAACAAATCAACGCCGAGGAATTCAAGGATATTCAAAACGATATCAAAGACGCCGCAAAGGACACGCATGAGGACGGGGAAGACAAAAAAATCTCCTGACGAGATGACCTTCCTCGAACATCTCGAAGACCTGCGCAAAAGAATCATCCATTCCCTCTTGGCCCTGGTCATCACCATCATCCCGGGCGCGATATGGGCCGGCGACATTTTCAGAATCCTGGCCCGTCCGGTGACCCAGTATCTTCCGGAGGGAGGCAAGCTGGCCTTCACGAAGCTCACTTCGCCGTTCATGCTCTACATGAAGGTCGCCTTTCTCGTCGCGGTCTTTCTCGCCCTGCCCGTCATCTTCCTCCAGATCTGGTATTTCGTGGCCCCCGGCCTTTACCGGAAAGAGAAAAAATACGTCTGGCCTTTTGTCATCTTCACGACCTTCTTTTTTCTCCTCGGCGCGGCTTTCGGGTATTTCGTCATGTTTCCCTTCGCCTGCCGGTTTTTCCTCCACCTCGGGCATGATTTTCAGGCCATCATTACGATCGAGGAATATTTCGGCATGATGCTGAAAACGCTCCTGGCCATCGGCGCCGTCTTCGAGATGCCGACCCTGATCTTCTTCCTGGCGAAAATGGGGCTCGTGACGTCCGGCTGGATGCTCAAGAATTTCAAGTACGCGATCCTGGCCGTTTTCATCATCGCCGCCGTCATCACCCCGACGCCCGACATGATCAACCAAACCATCGTCGCCCTCCCCATGCTGGCTCTTTATTCGTTCGGCATCCTGATCGCATTCCTCTTCGGCAAAGAGAGGAAAACGCGGAGAGAGCGAAAGAAGGGAAAAGACAAAGCCGAGGTCGATCTCGCCGGGTGACCGTTCCATGCCGCACCGTCTCATCGGCCTGACCGGAACCAACGGCTCGGGCAAGGGCGAAGCCGCCGCGTTCCTCGTGACCATGGGGTACGCTTATTTTTCCCTTTCGGATATCATCCGGGAGAAACTCGCGGAAGACGGCCTCGAGACGAGCCGGGACAATCTCATTCGAAAGGGCAACGATCTCCGCCGGCTGGGCGGAGCGGACATCTTGGCCCGTCTGGTCATGGCCAAGGTCCGCGGCAAGGCCGTGATCGACAGCATTCGCAACCCGAAAGAGATCGAATACCTGAAAAGGCAGCCCGGCTTCATCCTCCTCGCCATCGACGCCCCCGCGGCTCTTCGCTTCGCGCGCGTCCAAAAGCGGGGCCGCGACGAATCGGCCGGGACGCTCGACGCGTTCATCCGGAAAGAAGCCGAGGAGAACGGCGCCGACCCCGCCGCCCAGCGGCTCCGGGACTGCATGGCCCTCGCGGACGAGACGATCGTCAACGACGGCACTCTCGAAGACCTCACCCGAAAACTGGAGGAACTCGCATGACACCGCCCCGCATTTCGAAGGACGAGTACTATCTCGGCATCGCCAGGGAAGTGGCCCGCCGCAGCACGTGCTTCCGGCGCTCGATCGGCGCCATCATCGTTCGCGACGACCAGATCATCTCCACGGGCTACGTCGGCGCCCCGCGCAAGACCCGCGACAGCGTGGAGCACGGATTCTGCCTGCGTGACAGGCTTAACATCCCCCACGGCCAGCGCTACGAGCTCTGCCGGAGCGTCCACGCCGAACAGAACGCCATCATCAACGCCGCTCGCGCCGGCGTCAGTCTTCTCGGCGGCAACATGTACATATTTGGATCGGCCGCGGACACAAGCGCTCCCATCAACGCTTTCCCTTGTTTCATTTGCAAGAAGATGCTTGTCAACGCCGGCCTGAACCGCGTCATCTGCTCGACCTCGGACGGAAAGCATCTGGGCTTCACGATCGAGGACTGGGCGAAGGCCTGGAGCGAAGGAGACATCCTGGATGACACGCACCAGTATGGATAAGAAACATCTCCGCGTTTTCGCGGCCGTCCTTCTTTCGCTCGCCACCGTCGGCCTGGAATCCGCGCCGCGGGCCGCGGAACGCGCCGCGCCTCAGACCGAAGCCGGCCTGCTCAAGCTCCTCGATATCACGGCGTCGCCCGAATCCATCGATTACGTCGCCGATAAAGCCCAATTCCAGCTCCACTCGCTCCTCACCGAGCAGCGCCACCCGAAAACCTGGAATATGAGCGAGAAGATCAAAACGGACACCGAAGCCGGGCTGCGCATGCTCTTTTCCGTCGATGACGACATCGCCGCGCGCCTCGAAAAGCTCGCCGCGGACAAGCCCCTTATCGATCAGCTCGTGACCGAGATCGAATACGCGATCCTGGCCAAAAAAAAGATCTATATCTACGGCTGCGGGGCAACCGGACGGCTGGCCAAGCAGATGGAATCGAGCTTCTGGCGCCCGTTCTGGAAGAAGGTCAAGGCCGATGCCGATCTCTGGGCCAAATGCCGCGAGCGCCTCGACCCTGCCGTCGAGGACGAGCTCATCGGCGAAATGACCGGCGCGGACCGGGCCCTCATCAGCTCGCTCGAGGGGTTCGAGGATCTCCAGCTCATCGGCCGGCTCCAGCTCAACGACCGGGGCGTCAAAAAAGGCGATCTCGTCATCTGCGTCACCGAGGGCGGGGAGACGTCTTCGGTCATCGGCACGGTCCTCGGCGCGCTCGGACAATGGAAAGCGGAAACGGGATATGCGCCGAACGAGAGCCGAAAGAAACTCTACTTCGTCTATAACAACCCGGACGACAAGCTCATGCCGTTCGAGCGGAGCCGCAAGGTCATCGAGGAGCCGGGCATCACCAAAATCAACCTGACCACGGGGCCCCAGGCCGTCACCGGCTCGACGCGGATGCAGGCGACGACGATCGAAACCTTCGTCGTCGGGAGCGCGATCGAGACCGCCGTCGAGCGGATCCTGAGGCGGATGCTCGCGAAAAAGGACATGGGGCGGCTGGGCTTCACCGCGGAAACGGGACTCGATGCCCGCTTGGCGAGATTCCCGTCCCTGCTCCAGGAAATCAGAAAAGCGGTTCCCGCGATTTCAGCCCTGACGAACATCGAGACGAAAGCTTACGCGGAGGGGCATTTCTCGACGTATTTCGCCGGGACGGGCCTGATCACGGTCTTCATCGACAGCACGGAGAGGAGCCCGACGTTCCGCCTTTATCCGCTGGACACCGTGAAAGAGCCGCGGCGAAAATGCTGGATCCAGGTCTGGACCGGAGCGCCCGACCTCAACTCCGCCTGGCTGGCCTTTCTCGGCCGGCCGTTCCGCGGGTTGGCGCCAAAGCTGTACCAGGGGTCTTTCGAGAACGAGATCGAAGACGCGTTCCTCCAAGCGAAAGCGCTCGAAAGCCTGGGGAAGGCCGGAAACGACCAGCAAAATCTCTATGACTTCTCGTTTTCCGAGGCCGGCATCAAGAAGCGGGGGCCCCAGGCCGGCGATATCGGCGTCATGGCCCTTTTCGCGCCCGAAATCGATGAGTTGAAAAATCCTTATTCGAAGTTCCATCAATTCGCCGAGCTCACCGCGAACGCCGGGGCCGGACTGGGGATCATCGCGATCGCGGACAAGCCGGCCAAAGGAACGGCGCCCGCGATGCCGGACATGTCGTTCGTTAAAGGCCAGATGAAGGGTCCGGTCGCCGTCGTCCGGCTGGAGATCGCGTCGAACGACGATCCCTTCGGCGTCGAGAGGCACGTCGCGCTCAAGATGCTTCTCAACGCCCATTCGACCGCCGTCATGGCCAAACTCGGCAAAGTCATCGGCAACACGATGACCAATGTCAGCCCGACCAACTTGAAGCTCATCGGCCGCGCGACGTATCTCATCCAGCTCCACGTGAACGATATCCTGAACAACCCGCAATGGGTCCGTCAATACGGCCCGCATCGGCCGATTTCCTACGGAGAAGCGAACGCCGTCTTGTTCGATTCGATCGCGTTCATGAAGGACCGCGCCGAGGATACCGGACAGGCGGCCGAAGTGCCTCTATCCATCATCCGCATCTTGGATTCGATCCGGCAAAAACGCTGCTTCGCGCCGGAAGAAGCGCTGGAGATCGTCAAGACCCCGGGGCTGGCGGCGTATCTCGCGGCCTGGAAATGACGAAAATGACGGAGACATAATACCTGATTCCCTATTCCCGGATGATCGGAACTTAAAAAGCGTCGGCCTTTTTTTCAAGCGGGATTAAGCGATAGAGAAACACGGGGGCGCGTCCCTCATTTCAGAAAATGGAGGACGCGTCCCTTCAGGCCTCATCCGATGGGCGGGACGTTGGTCACGCCGTAGCACGGCTCGATGTAGGACCGTTTTTCCTTTCTGGGTTTTTTCTTGGGGCCGGCCTGCGGCTGTGGATAAGCGTAAATCTCGCCCGCGTAGTTGCGCATGACGACCTGTTCGTCGTTGAGCGTCTGGACGTACTTCGGCAGGACCGGGATCTTGCCGCCGCCGCCCGGCGCGTCGATGACGTAATACGGCACGGCGAGGCCCGAAGTCCAGCCGCGCAGGGCGTCCATGATTTCGATGCCCTTCTCGACCGTCGTCCGGAGATGATCGGTCCCTTCGACATAATCCGCCTGGTAGATGTAATACGGACGGACGCGCGCGCAGAGAAGCTTCTGCATGAGCCGGCGCATGACCGCCGGATCGTCGTTGACGCCTTTGAGCAGGACGGTTTGGCTTCCGAGCGGGATGCCGGCGTCGGCGAGCAGACCGAGGGCCTGGTTCGCCTCGGGCGTAAGCTCGTCCGGGTGGTTGAAATGGACGTTGACGTAGAGCGGATGGAACTTCTTCAGCATGGCCGCGAGCTTAGGCGTCACGCGCTGGGGCAGGAAGCACGGCACGCGCGTCCCGACGCGCAGGATCTCGAGGTGCGGGATGGCCCGCAATTCCGTCAGGATATATTCGAGCCGGGCGTCGCTGAGCATCAGCGGATCGCCGCCCGAAACGATGACGTCCCGGATTTCCGGATGGCTCCGGATGTAGTCCAGCCCGTCCTCGATGTAACGCGGATGAATTTTGCTCGCGTTACCGACCTTCCGTTTCCTCGTGCAGAACCGGCAGTAGGACGCGCAGCTGTGCGAAACGAGGAACAGAAGCCGGTCCGGATAGCGATGAACCACGCTCGGAACGGGGGAATCCTGATCCTCCATCAGCGGATCGGCGACGCCGACCGAACGCTCAAGTTCGGCCGGATCGGGCACGATCTGGCGGTAGATCGGATCCCCTTTGTCCTTGATCAAGCCGGCGTAATACGGCGTGATCTGCGTCTTAAAGACGCGGGCAACCTTGCGAATCTGCTCTTTGTTCAAGCCGAAGCGCGCGGCGATCTCGTCCGGTGTTCGCAGGCTGCCCCTCAATATTTGCGGCCATTCGTCCATCTTCCTGTCTCCTTTGACCTTCAAGCGAAACGCTTGACATATATGACCTGGTCATCTCCGTCCTGGTAATAGTCCGGGATGCGGGCGATCTCTCGATATTTCAGGCCCAGATAAAAGCGGCGGGTCGGCTCGTATTTCGGCGTCGACGAGGTCTCGATGATGAGCAGCCGGCCCTTGAGCTCCACGACTTTCGCCTCGAGCCATTCGACCAGCTGCCGGCCGTAGCCTCTTCCCTGATGAAGCGGTGACACCGCCATCCAGTAGAGGTCATAGGTGCCGATGGTGAGCGCCGTCAGCCCCCACGTCATGTATCCGGCGATCTCGTGGTCCTCGGTCTCGATGACCACGACCTCGTAGTCTTTCTGATCGGGATGGTTTAGATAGACGTCGATCAGCTCCTCGGCGACAAGGATTTCGTCGGCCCGGAAAAACCCCGTCGCTTCGATCAGCTCCATGACCAGGGATTTGTCGGATCTTGCCATCGGCCGGGTCATTTTTTCACCTTTCTCGCCAAAGTTTTTTCGATCATCCTCTGCCAGAAGATCTTGTATTCGATGCCGGCGGCGCCCAGCGCCCGGGCAAAGCCGGCGTTGAGGCTGATGTCCGGGTTAGGGTTGACCTCGAGGATATAGATCTTCCCTTTTTTGTCCATGCGGAAATCGACGCGCGCGTAATCGCGGCAGCCGACGACCTGAAAAGCCTTGACCGCCATTTCCTGCAGCTTCGTTTTCAGGGCGTCGTCGATCTGGGCCGGGCACACGGGAGGCGTGCTCGTGTAGAGGATATCATCGGTCAGCCATTTGGCCTGATAACACAGGATGTGCGTCTGGCCCTCGGGCATCTTGGAAAAATCGATCTCCGAGACGGGAAGCGCTTCGGGCTTGTTGTTTTCGATAACCGCCACGTTGAACTCCCGGCCCTCGATGAAAGTCTCGACGAGCGCCGGCTGTTCATAGACGTCCAGGATTTTCTGGACCTGTTTTTGCAGGCCTTCCTGGTCGTTGACCACGGATTCCGGGTTGATGCCCAGGCTGGCGTCCTCGGTGTTGGGCTTGACGATCACGGGAAAGGGGATGTCCAGCTTCGTCTCCAACGAATCGACGAGCTTCGCGGGGGCTGTCGGCAGGCCGCACTGTTTAAGGACGGCTTTCGTCTTGAATTTATTCAGGCAGAGGGCCAGCGTCCGGGAATCGTTGCCGGTGAAAGCGACGCCGAGCAATTCGAACGCCGCGGCCACATTGGCTTCGAGCTGGGGATATCCCGCGAACGCCTCGCAGAGGTTGATGATCGCGTCGGCGTTGAGGTCCTTGAGCCTGTTCAGGAAGCTCATGAAGCTCCGGTGCAAGGGCAGGATGAAGGCCGTGTAGCCGAGCTCGGTGACGGCCGTAAGGACCTCCTTGGCCGTCTGTTCGACGGACTCCTCCGACGGCCGTTCCGTCTTCTGGCCGGTGAGCGGATCGTAGGCGTTGTAGGCGATGCCGACGAGGATGTTCTTTTCCTTCAGTTTACTCATCGGCGATCCCCGGCCTGCTTTCCGCTTTTTTTCGTTTTTTCGACGGGCGCTTTTTTGGCTCCCCCGTTTCCGCCGAGGCCGTAGCGGATCAACGCCTCATCTACCACTCTTAAAATCAGTTCATCGTAGGTATAGCCGGCCGTCCGCGCCGCCTTGGGCAGGCAGGAGTTGTCTTCGGGTTTGGGGAGGATCCCGGGCAGCGGGTTGACTTCCAGGATATTGGGCTCGCCGTTCTCGTCGAGACGGACGTCGATGCGGCACCAGTCCTTGATCCGGAGGACCCGGCAAGTCTTCGCGACGAGGTCCTCGATCTTCGCCATCAGCTCGACCGGGATCCGCGCCGGACATTTGAAGATCTCGAGCGGCTTGTCGGGCGTGTCCCAGATCCACTTGGCTTCGTAAGAATAGATCGGGCGTGCGCCCTCGGGCAGGAGCCCGTGGTCGATCTCGACGATCGGCAGGATTTCATAGTGGGGGAAATTGCCGAGGACCCCGACCGTGAATTCCTTCCCGCCGAGAAAACGCTCGACGATGACCGGCTCTTTGTAAAGCGCCATGACTTCGCGAACCCGGTCGCCCAAGGCCTCGGGCGTATCCACGACCGAATCGTTCTTGATGCCCTTGCTCGAGCCTTCGTAAAGCGGCTTGACGATCGCCGGCAGCTTGATGTCCGGCGGGATGTGCGCGCCGGGCTCGACGATCCAGAATTCGGGGTTCGGGACCTTGTGAAACGAGAGGATCTCCTTGGCCCGGGACTTGTCGAGACAAAGGCTCAGCGTCAGAGGATCCGAGCCGGTATAGGGGATGTCCAGGATCTCGCAGAGCGAGGGAATGTGCGACTCGCGATTGGGGCCGAACAGCCGCTCGGCGATGTTGAAGACGAGGTCCGGTTTTGCTTTCTTGAGCCGGCCGAAGGCCCGCTCGTCGGACTCGATGGGGATGACGTCGTAGCGCGCACGGAGAGCCTCCGCGACGGCCGTTATGGTTTCATCAGAATCGCACTCGGCGAGCAGGTCGAGTGGAGGTTCGTCGTCTTCATCCCGGTTGTCCCCGGGAGAACGATGATTCAACGAAGAGGCCATTCCCGCTTTCGAGCTGTAGAGCAACGCAATCTTCATCGCAACTTTTCTCGGCTTCGTCTTAAGCTCTCGAAGGTCCCCCGCATCATGATCAAGTCAACTCGAATATTTCGCATCCAGCTATCGGTCTTTTCATCTTCATTTATATATCATTTTCGCTAATTGTCAATACTTTTTTCGAAAAAAAATACAATCTGTGGTAGAAAAACCGTTTTTGACCCCCAATCGGTTGAGCTGTAAAGTTGTTTGACATTTTAAAGCATGAACCTTGGATAAAGGTAGAATGCGCGCGAATCGATGAAAAGCCGTTCAGCCCGGCGCTCGAATGGCCGTTGGGGCGACCGGTAATCGCTCGGCGGCGTATGGAAAATGACGCGCGCTCCCGCATCGAAAATCTGTTCGAGCCAAGCGAGGGCGAGCGGATATTCGATATGAAAAAGGACGCCGCCGGCCCGCTCACGCGCGGCCCTGGCGCAGTCGCAAAGAAGAATCGTGTCGTCGTCCCGGTGAAGACTTTGGCCGGCGATATGGATCCACGCCCCCTGGCGCGCGAGCGTCTCGAGCGCGGGCGCGAACGGCCCGTGATGATAGAACGCGAGCCGGCTGCCGCCGCAGATGCAGGCGTAGGCCAGTTCTTCGAGCGCCGGGAAATCGCGCTGGATGCGGCCGTTCGACGTATAAATATAGAGCCCGTTCCGCCCCAGCTCTTTGAGGGTCGCGAAAGAAACCGCCTTTTCTTTTTCTTCAGGCTCGAAAGGGCCGTGGTGGAAATAGGCCGTCACGGCCGATCCTTTGCGCGCGGCGGCGTTCATCAGGACGAGATCCCGGCCGTCCGGCCGGGCCCGGTCGGAGGTGTAAAAAACGGCGCCGGCTTCTCCCAGCCATTCGAGCTCGGACGACGAGAGTTTTCCGGTATCGATCAATTTGAAACGGCCGCCGGCGCCGCGGCTGGCCTTCACCGCGTCGAGGAGAGAAGGAAAATCGGACTGGTCGTCGCGGACGATGACGCCTCCCGCGTCAGCGGGACTTCCCGAACCTGTATCGTCTTGCGTATCCATTAAAAAAATCTTAGCGTGTCTTCGGCCTTCAATATCATAACCTAAATTCGCCCAAGTGTAGCGCCGTGGCCCCGACATGTCAAGAGGTCCATTCGGCTTATTTTTTCCTCGTCTTGAAAACTGTACTACGGTCAGGTCCTTCGGCTGATTTTTTAATTGACATGACGGGAAGGAGAGTTCGAACGATTTTTGCGTCCGGCGGCTCCTCTCCGAGGGGAAGAAAATCATTGAATTCGGAAAAGGAAAAGCGTATAAAAATCAAGCGGCGATGCCCGACATCGGAAAGAGGGATAACCCCAGAGAGTTCACATGCGGATAAAAGAATTATTGGGCTTAAGCGATGGGCGATTCCTGGTCCTCGCCGAATTCGTCCCGCTTCCCGGTCACGACCTGAACAATTTCGAAAAGTTCCTCAATGGATACGCGCAGAAGAAATCCGGCCTGCCGGAAGACATGCGCCTGGCGGGCGTCACCATCCCCCAGAGTCCCAACGGCCTCGCTTCGCTGAGCCCGGCCGACGTCTATTCGCTCATCGGAATGAAAAATCTATGGGCCGATTTGGATGTCATCCCCCACGTGACGGCCAAGGACCATAACGCCGAAGCCGTAAAAAGCTATCTCATCGGGTTGCGCAAGCTGGGGCTCGAATCCGTCCTGGCCCTGACCGGAGACAAGCCCTCAACGGGCAAGGGAGTTTTCGAGCTCGATTCCATCGGGCTCATCGAATTGATCCGGGAGATGAATCTCGAGTCTTTCCAGCGGGCCGCGCCCGGCGGGTTCGACCGCGTCCACCAGTTCTTCATCCTCGCCGCGGTTTCTCCCTTCAAATACTCGGAAGCCTCGCAGCGGCTGCAGTACGACAAGATGCTCAAGAAGCTGCGGGTCGGGGCGAACGCCCTGATCACGCAGATGGGCTGGGACTGGCGCAAGAGCGAAGAACTGTTCCGGTATCTCGGGGACGAGCGGATTCAAGCGCCCGTCTTCGGCAACGTCTATCTTCTCTCGACGGCGACGCCCGCGCCGCGGTTGATGTACGAGGGCAAGCTCCACGGCTGCCTGGTCACCAAAGATCTCTTCGAAAAGGTCGCTAAGGAATCTCTCGCGGACCACATCGAGCGGGCCGCCGAACAAGTGGCCATGTACCGGGACCTGGGCGCGGCCGGCGTCGATATCGGCGGTCTCTGGGATTTCGATACCCTTCTAAAAATCATGAACCGGGCCGCCGAAATCGGCGGGGGCTGGCGGCGGTTCAAGGATAATCTGGATTTCGGCCTGAAGACGCTTCCGGACGGAAGGCCGGGGTATTATCTTTACGACGAAGGCGGGCGGCGGAGAGAACCGTCCCGGCCCAAAAAAACTTTCCGCAAGAGATCCTTCGATTTCATGCACCGGAACCTTTTGACGCCCGGCCGGGCGATGAATCCGGCCCTCAAAAAAGCGCTCGGCCTCAGCTCGTCGCTCCGGCGCGGCAAGGGCGTGCCGTATAAGTTATTCCTGGCCGGGGAGAAAGCGTTGAAAACCGTTCTCTATGACTGCGAAGAATGCGGCGACTGCTTCCTGCCCGATAATTTCGGCCGATGCACGCTGGGTGAGTGCGAGAAGGGCCTGCCGAATCCGCCCTGCGGAGACGCCGACCCTGAAGGCCGCTGCGGGCACGACACGACGCGGCGGTGTGTCGGCGAGCTCATCTACGACGCGGCCGCGAACGAAGGGATGGAAGGATTGAAGAAATGGGCAAAGACGATCAACCCCGGCCGCATTGCGGCGCTCGAGGGGACGGCTTCGCTCTTGAATTATGTCTTTGAAAAGGACCACGCGAAGAAGATCGACCTGATCCGGATCGGCGAAAGCCTGCACGCCAGCATTTCCCGGCCCGCGGCCGCCATGAGCGAGCTCCTGGCCAAAGGGGCGGACGCTTTCGACCGGCCGAGCGGCGCGCTGGACTACGTCATTTCGCTGATCAAGGATCAAATCCAACACGGCGCCGATTATCTCGAGGTGAACGTGGACGCGTTCGGCGAACGGAACCCCGATCTAACCGCGCGGATGATTCGCGATTACGTCCGTCTCATCCGCAAGCACGGCGACGGCGTTCCGGTCTGCGTGGACAGCGGCTCTCCGGAGGTCCTCATCGCCGGCCTCGAAGCGTGGTACGAGGACGCCCCGCCGGCGACGCCCGCGCCTCTTCTGAACTCGATCAAGACCTACACGATGGACAGGCTGTTCCCCCTGCGGGCCGAATATCCGTTCAAGTTCATCGGCCTGCTCGTGGATATCCATTCGACCGGCTCTGAGGGCTCCTATTACGGCATCGACGAACTCCACGGCATGGCCCGGACGATCTTCCGGACCGCGACCGGAACCCACGGGTTCAAGCCCGGTGATATCTTCTTCGACTCGACGGTCTTTCCGCTGGCCATCGACATGCCGATGACACCGGATACGCCGGGATACACCTTCCGGACGTTCGAGACGATCCGCAAGATCAAAAACGACCCCGAATTGAAGGGCGTGCACCTTTCTTTGGGCATCACCAACGCGGTCCGCGACCTCCCGGGCCGCCGGACGGGCGTCTGCCGGGCTTATCTGGCCAAGGCGCAAGAATACGGCCTGGACGCCGCGATCGTCAACGTCATGCACGATTACGGGAAACGGCCGCCGGCGTCCGATCTCGTCGAATTCGTCGGGGCGTTCGCCCGGCAGGACGGCTCGGCCGAGGCCGGCCAGAAGGTCATCACCGCCATGATGGATTTTTGCCGGGCCAACCGGAAGATCAAAGATCCGGCCTGCGGCTGAGCCGGATGACGGGTGCCGGGAAGATTTCACGAGATTTGTCTCATTGAAAAATACCGCGATCTCTCCTATGATGAGAAATCGGTCGATATCAACCCATGACAAAAGCGGTCGTCCTCTTCTCCGGCGGGATCGATTCCACGACGGCCCTTTCCTGGGCTTTGTCGAAAGCGAAGGACGTCCACGCGCTGACTTTCGACTACGGCCAGAGACACCGGATCGAAGTCCGCATGGCGGGGAAGGCGGCGCGCAGGCTGGGGATCCCCTGGACCGTCCTCAAGATCGACCTCAAGCAGGTCGGCGGCTCGGCTCTCACGGATGGAACCATAGCTCTGCCGCGCTATAAAAAATTGTCCGAGATCAAGGCCGGCCCGCCGGCGACATACGTCCCGTTCCGCAACGGCATCCTCCTGGCCCTAGCCGCCGCCTGGGCCGAGGCCCGGCATATCCATGAGATCGTCTGTGGCTTCAACGTCATCGACTCGCCGGATTATCCCGACACGCGGCCGGATTTCGTCCGGGCGATGGAAAAAGCGGTCAACGCCGGCACGAAAGCGGTCCGCGGCGAAGAGAAAATCAAAATCATCGCCCCGTTCGTCCGCCTGAAAAAGTCCGAGATCATCCGGCTGGGTCTTTCGCTCGGGACGGACTACGCCTTTTCGGTCTCGTGTTACGCGGGAAATGAGATGCCCTGCCGGGGATGCTCGTCATGTCTGTTGCGGGAGCGCGCTTTTGCCGAGGTTGGAGTCCCGGACCCGCTGATCGCGCGCCTCGAAAAGGAAGGAAAGCGATGAGTTGGATATTGCGTGTGCGCGACAAATTCCAGGCGGCCCATTTCCTCGAGGAATACAAAGGCAAGTGCGAAAAGATCCACGGCCACACCTTCCAGGTCGAGGTCGCGATCGAGGTCGGCGCGCTCGACAAGGCCGGCCTGGGGATTGATTTCACGCTGATCAAAAAAAAACTGACCGAGACGCTTCCCGATCATACCCTGCTCAACGAGGTCTACGACTTCAACCCTTCGGCCGAGAACCTCGCCCGCCGCTTGTTCCTCGAGCTCGCGAAATCGTTCCCGGTCAAAGAAGTGACCGTATGGGAATCCGAGGATGCCTCAGCCACATACTCTGAAAATCGCTGAGATTTTCCCGTCCGTCCAGGGTGAAGGGCTGCGCCAGGGCGAGCCCACGATTTTCGTCCGCCTCTCGGGCTGCAACTTGCGCTGTCCTTTCTGCGACACCAAATACGCTTGGGAAGAAGGCCGGGGAATGACGGTCGAGCGGGTCAAGGACAGGATCAAAGCCTTGCGCAAGCGTTTTCCGGCCAAGTGGGTTTGCTTGACGGGCGGCGAGCCCATGCTCCAGGACCTCGGGGCCCTCGTCCGCGGCCTCAAAGCGGATGGCCTGAAAATCCAGGTCGAAACCAACGGCACCGTGTTCGGGGGGCTGGCCGCGGATTGGGTCACGGTCTCGCCCAAGCCCGAAAAATTCGCCGTTCATCCGCGGTTCAGGCGGCTGGCCAAAGAGGTCAAGCTCGTCGTCACGCGAGACCTCGCCTTCGCCACGGTCCGGCGATTACGCGAATGCTTTCCCGCAACGACACCGCTCCTCCTCCAGCCGGAATCCAACGCGTCCTGGAGCGCGGCCAAAGGTCTGCGCCTCATCGGCCGATGCCGGCGGAACGGGCTTGAAAACGTGCGCCTCTCCGTCCAACTCCACAGGGTTTTCCGCCTGCGCTGACGGTCTCACCGCCCGGGATGAGACCCGAGCAAGAATATCACCCCGAAAATCACCGAAGGAGGGGATTGAACCGCCGGCCGTCTTGATTAAAATGGAAGGCGATGAGAGAAACCCGTCCGTCCCGGCGAAACGTCAGCAGCGGGTTCGCCGTTTGGAAATTCCTTCTGCTTCTCGCCGCCGCCGGTCTGCTTCTTGTTTTTCTCGTTCCCATCTATCGAAGCGCGAAAAACACGGTTACCCTCAGGGCGACGATCGCGGATATGCGGATGTGGGACAAAGCGATCAGGGCCTACGAATCCGATTTCGGCGTCACGCCGACAAACCCGAACGGCCGGATCCATTATAAGAAACCGATTCTCCGGGAACTCATGCCCTATTTCGAGCGCGTCCGGGTCTCGGACTTATGGGGATCTCCTTATCGAATCTGGATTGGACCGGGCATCGAAAAATACGGAATCAAGACGACCGGACCCGGGGATATCCTGATCGTCTCCCTGGGGAAGGAAGGAAACCAGGAAAACTGGTCGTATGATCCGGAGCGGCCGCAAGCGGGGTTATATGCGCTCCGCGGCCCGGAAGATTTTGAAAAAGACATCGTTCTCTGGAACGGCCGGATGGTGCGAGGCCCGATCAACCCATGAAGATCCTCACGGCGGCTAAATCCTTTTTGCTGAAGCCAATCGGCAAAAGCGACATTTACGCCGCCCTCGGCAGGGTGATCTCCGCCCCCATCCTCCGAAAGAAAGCCGTCCTGTGGGCCTTGATTCTTCTCTGCGCGGCCTGGTTTCTCCTTCAGGCCTATCCTTACCTCAACATGTGGGACCTGGATTCGATCTCGTACTACGCGGGCGCTCACGGCCTCCGGCAGCACATCAATATTTATGACGACAATGAATTCCAATCCATGGCGGACACGCTCGTGGGGAAAGGCGTCATCGTCAATCCCTATATTTATCCCCCTCTCCTGGCCCAGCTCTGCCTGCCCTTGACGCGACTCTCGCCGTCCGCTTTTTTTCTGCTGGTGTTCATCCTGAACGTCGTCCTGACGTTCTTCAATCTTTTTCTCCTCTCGCGCCTCCTGGAGCTCGATCGCCGCCCGACGATTCTACCCTTGCTTTTTCCCTTCGCCCTCCTCCTGTTCAACGCGCCGATCTTGAGGACCATCGATTACGGCCAGATCAATATCCTGGTCTTCACGGCGACGCTTCTCTTCATGGCCTGCCAAAAAAGAGGGAAACCGTTCGCGGCCGGGTTTTTTTTGAGTCTGGCCGTCTTCATCAAGATCTATCCCATCCTTTTCGTCCTGCCGTTCATCTTTTTCAAGCGGTGGAAGTCCCTGGCGGCTTTTATCGTCAATAGCGCGGCCATGCTGGCCCTATCCATCGGCGTCTCCGGCCCGGCGCCTTGGCTGGATTTCGTGAAATCGACGCTGTCTCTGTTCTTCAAGAAGCCCGACTCTCCGTTCACCCGGGGCTTTCAATCCTCTTTCACCAACGTTTCACTCAAGGGCTTTTTGACGCAAGGTTTCGCCCAGCTTCATCTTCCCGAGGCGCTGGTCGTTCCTCTCTTTCTTCTGGCGGCGGTCCTTCTCGTCCTGTGGATTTTCGTCTCCCCCCGAAAGAGAGAGGTCGCCGCGGACCCCGCCCTGGAAGGCTCCCTTATCTTCATCTTGACCTTGGTCCTGGCGCCGATCACGTGGCCCCACCATTACGTCATCATGATGTTCCCTGCGGCCTATCTTTTCCGGCGGATCATCGATGAGAAGAGGTATGCCGCTTTCCTCCTTCTCGCCGTTTTCGGCGGCCAGGTGTTTTACCAGCAGCCATGGGGCGCGTTTCCGTTCAATCAACTATGGCTGCCTGCGACGCTGGGATTCTTGGGGTTGCTCATGCGTTTCGGCCGCGCTCCGTCGCTCGAGGGCGCCCCGGAAAATGAAGGTCCGGGAACGACGGTCCGCGAGGGCCGGGTCGGCCCCGTTGTTATGGACGCTTCGCGAAAAATTGATAGCCCGCGCGCGCGAGAAAAACGCCCGTGAGGATGATCGCGGCGCCGCCGATCTGCGCCGGATGGATCCTGTCCCCGAGAAGGGCCACGGCGAAGACAGCCGTAAAAACCGGCGTCAGGTTGTTGTAGACCGCGGTTTTAGCGTTTCCCACTTTTTTCACCGAATAATACCAGATCAGATACCCAAAGACGAACCCGAAGAGCGAAGAAAGCACGAGAAACGCCCAGGCTCTTAGGGAAATCGCGGCCCACGGGACGGCCAGGATGTCTTTCGCCGTGAAGGGGATATAAAATAAAGCGCCGAACAAGACGGTGATGGCCGAAAACTTGAGCGGCGAGAGCCTTTCGAGAAAAGGCTTCGAAAAAACCGTATAAGAAGCCCACAGGATCATGCCGAAAAAGATTGAAAGATCGCCCTTGAAACTCTCCGCCGAAAAATGGAGCCCCCCGTTCTGTCCCGCGACGATCCAATAGAGTCCGCAAAAGGAGATCAGGATTCCCATCCAGGCGGACCAGTGGATCCGTTCGATGCCGAGGGCGGAGCTCATCAGGGCGACGAAGATCGGCGACATCGAGAGGATGAGCGAAGAGTTCGAAGCCGAGGTCAGGCTTATGCCCCGGATGAAAAAGAGCTGATAGACCGTGTTTCCGGCCACGCCGATGGCGAGGAGCTTCCAACCGTCGTTCCTTTGGAGGCGAAATCCCTGTCCCGAGATCGCCAGAAGGACCAGGAATATGACCGCCGTCAACAGTAGCCGCAGGCCGTTGAAGCCGCCGGCCGTCAATTCGCGCATGGCGATTTTGATGAGAGAGAAATTGATCCCCCACATCACGACGGCCAGGAGCATGAGCGCATCGCTGGCGCCAAACGCGCTGCGGTTTTTTTTATTCATTCGGCGCCGCGGGGTTTTAAGTCATTCAGATGAGGACACGGCAAGCGGGAACCCGGGAAAAGCGGCCGTCTGGGATCAGCCGGACTTCCTCCGGGAGCGGGGGTAGCGCGCTTCGATCACCGACTTGATGCCTCCTCTTGGGTTGAACTCTCCGACGACCGAAGCCCGCGCGGGCCGACAGGCCTTGACCACGTCTTCGAGGATCCGGTTCACGGCATTTTCATAAAAAATGCCCAGGTTCCGATAGGCCAGGATATAGTCTTTCAGGGATTTGAGCTCCAGGCAGCGGGCGCGGGGAACGTAGCGGACGACGATCGTCCCGAAGTCCGGCAGGCCCGTTTTAGGGCAAACGGAAGTGAACTCGGGGATCTCGATTCGGATCTCGTATCCGGAAAATTGATTGGAAAACGTTTCGATGCCCGGAAGACGGGCGTTCAGGCCCGCCTTCGCTTCTTTTTCAGAATACCGGCTCATGCGTCTTTCTCTCTATCGGAAATTAGGCTATAGTATAATTTCATCGCCATAAAATATCCAGCGGAGAAAAGACTAAAACCATGAAAAAAGAGGCCGCGAAAAAGGGCGCCGGGCCCTCCCGGGCCCCGACGCCGCTCGGGACCCTCCGCCGCCCCCATCCGAATTATATCTATGGTCCGGTCCCTTCGCGCCGTTTGGGTTTTTCCCTGGGGGTGGACATTCTTCCCTTCAAAACCTGTTCCATGGACTGCGTCTATTGCCAGCTCGGCGCTGTCTCGAAAACGACCGTCCGGAGAAAGGAATATGTCCCGGCCCGCGAGGTCTTCGCCCAGATCAAGGCCGCCCTGTCGAGCCGCCGAAGAATCGACGCCGTCACGTTCTCCGGATCGGGAGAGCCCTGCCTGAATTCCGGGATCGGTCTCGTCATCCGCGGCCTGAAAAAAATCACGGATATCCCGGTCGTCGTTCTCACCAACAGCTCCTGTCTCGCGAGCGAAAGATGCCGGCGCGAACTCGCCGAGGCGGACATCGTCGTGCCGTCCCTGGATGCCGCGACCGCCCCGATATTCAAGAAGATCAACCGCCCGCATTCCGGCCTCGAGATAGGCGGAATCATCGACGGGCTGGCCCGTTTCCGCCGCGAATACAAAGGCCGGATCTGGCTCGAAATCATGCTGGTCAAAGGGCTTAACGATTCGCCCGCGCATCTCAAGAAGCTGAAAGCGGCCGTCTCCCGGATCAAGCCGGACAGGATCCAGCTCAACACCGTGGTCCGGCCGCCCGCCGAGAAGTCGGCCCGGCCGCTCGGCCGGCGCGAGCTCGAAAAAATCCGGGCCTTTTTCGGCCCGAAGGCCGAGATCATCGCCGATTTCAAGACCAGGGAGCAGAAGGCTGATTCCGGCGATATCGGGGAGGCCATCCTGGCCACGGTCCGACGCCGTCCCGTGACGGTTCGAGATATTTCCCTTTCGTTGGGAAGGTCGATCGTTGAGATCCGCAAATGCGCCGATGAGCTCGTGGAGCAGGGCCGGCTGAAACGCATCATCCACAAAAAAGCGGAATATTACGAGCACCGCTGAAGGGCGGATTGATCCCTGATCGTGAACATTCATATGCATCCGGGACGGCCGTCAAGGGACGAGCCTTCGCGGCGGAAGTGGACCCCCGCGTAAAGCCCGGGGCCCCGGCCGCCGTCGAGGTCACGTCCATCGTCCGGATCACCGACGGGTCCGACGCCTCCGCCCCGAAAAAAGAATTCACCCTGGGCTCGGGCAAGCCCGGCCAGACGACACTTCGGCTCCGGAAGACGTTCAAAGACATCGGCGGCGGAAAGAACAAGAAATTTGGAAAATGGCTGACCTATGTGAACGGGGGAGGCCGGGAACGGGCGCATCCATAACCTCCGCACCAAACCTTTCCTCAGATATTGTTGTCCATTGACATCCTTTTTGGTTATAATGGCTCCCTTCGGGAAAATCCTATGATCAAGCCAAGGGATTTTTTAAAGGCCATCAGCCCTTACAACCCGGGTCGGCCTATCGAGGAGGTCGCCCGGGAACTGAAGCTCAAGGGCGAAATCATCAAGCTGGCCTCGAACGAGAATCCCCTGGGAACCTCCCCCCTCGCCCTTCAAGCCATTCGGAAAGCGTTGAAGGAATCCTATCTCTACCCGGACGACAACTGCTACTACTTCCGCAAAAAGCTGGCCGAACGATTGAACGTCGGCCCCGAGAACATCTTCGTCGGCAACGGATCCGTCGAGCTCCTTCCCCTGGCCACGCTGGCCTATCTTGACCCCGAGCACAGCGCGGTCGGAAGCGAGGGGGCCTTCATCTGGTTCAAAATCGCCGCCCATATCGCCGCGAGCGAGCTGATCGAAGTGCCGATGAGAAACCACACCCATGATCTCCCGGCGATGCTCAAGGCCGTCAAGCCGAATACCCGGATGCTCTATATCGCCAATCCCAACAACCCCACGGGGACGATCGTCGACAAGGACGAGGTCGAAGAATTTTTCCGCCGCGTTCCCGATGATATCCTGGTCATCATGGACGAGGCCTACATCGAATACATCGATGATCCCCGCTATCCGGATTCCTTCAAATATCTTCGGGATGGGAAAAATATCCTGATCCTCCGCACGTTCTCCAAGATCTACGGCCTGGCCGGAACCCGCCTCGGATACGGGATCGCCCCCAAAGAGATCATCGCCGGCCTGGCCAAGCTCCGCATCTCCTTCAACGTCAACCGCCTGTCCCAGGTCGCCGGGCTAGCCGCCCTCGACGATGAGCGCCATGTTCGGAGAAGCCGGGCCGTCAACGAAGCCGGGAAGGCCTATCTGTACGAAGCCTATGGAAAATTGGGCCTCTTTTTTCTCCCGACCTTCGCCAATTTCATCTTCGTCGATTTCGACAGAGACAGCCAGATTGTTTTTGAAGCCCTCCAAAAAAAGGGTATTATCACCCGGACGATCAAGGAATACGGATTTCCCCAGGCCCTGCGCATCACCATCGGCACCGAAGAACAGAACCGAAAGCTCATCCGGGCCCTGAACAGCGTTCTTTAATTTTCTTTCACATAAAGGAGGTCAAAGATGCTCGTCAAGTTAGCCAACGGTAAGGAACTGCCCGTTGAGATGCACAAGGCCAGGATGGTGCAGAAGATCACGCTCATTCCCGCCGAGGACCGCCTCAAGGCGATCCAGGAGGCCGGATACAACACTTTCCTTCTTAGAACGAGGGATATCTACCTGGATATGCTGACGGACAGCGGCGTCAACGCCATGAGCGACAATCAATACGCGGCCTTAATGAACGCGGACGACGCCTATGCCGGGAGCCAGACGTTCTATGACTTCGCCGATGTCGTCAAAGACGTCCTGGGGTATCAGCACGTGATGAACGTCCACCAGGGGCGGGCGGCGGAACATCTGCTCTCCAAGGTCTTTGGAAAACCGGGCGGGGTGACGATCACGAATTACCATTTCACGACGACCAAGGCCCACATCGAAGTGACCAGCCAGTCGGTCTGCCTGGAGCTTTACGCCGATGAGGCCTTGAAAACAAAGAGCCAGCATCCTTTCAAGGGGAACATGGATATTCAGAAACTGAAGGATGCGATCAAAAAATGGGGCGTGGACAAGGTCGGCTTTGTCCGCATGGAGGCCACGACCAACCTTCTGGGCGGCCAGCCGTTCTCGATGGAAAATCTCAAAGAAGTCCGGAAGATCTGCGATAAGAACGGCCTCCTCCTGATCATAGACGGCAGTCTGCTCACGGAGAACGCCTACTTCATCTGGAAGCGGGAAAAGGCTTATGCGAATAAGACCATCGCCGAGATCGTCAAGGAAATAGCGGCCCAGGCCGATATTTTCTATATGAGCGGGCGGAAGAATACCTGCGTCAGAGGCGGCCTGATCGCCACGAACAATAAAGCGCTGTTCGGACAGCTCGAACCCTGGCTGCCGGTCTATGAGGGATTTTTCACCTATGGCGGCATGTCGATGCGGGAGATCGGGGCCATGGCCGTCGGGTTGAGGGAAATGGTCGATCCCGCCGTCGCGGGCAGTTCCATTGAACAGATCAAATATTTCGTCGAAACGCTCGACGGGATGGGGATCCCCGTCGTGACCCCACCCGGAGGATTGGCCTGTCATATCGACGCCCGGAAATTCGCGCCGAATCTCGCCAAGGAGGGTTATATCGCGGGGGCCGTCGTGGCCGCCCTCTATATCGCCTCGGGAGTCCGGGCGATGGAACGGGGCACCATTTCCATGGACCGCGACAAGGACGGGAACGACGTCTATGCCGATCTGGAACTGGCCAGGATCGCCATTCCGAGAAGGGTCTACACCATCTCCCATATCGAATATATCATCGACAGGCTCCAGTGGCTCCATAAAAATCGCGAACTGATCAAAGGATTGAAGTTCGTCTCTGAACCGCCCGTCCTCAGATTCTTCCTGGGCAAACTCGACGCCCTCGACCAGTGGAGCCGGAAACTGTGCGACGCCTTCAAAAAGGACTTCGGCGGGAACTGGTGACGAACAGCATCCCAAGGGATCTGTGACTCGCCGTTGGGGACAAGGCTTTGACCGCCGCGGTCAAGCCGAGAGGTCGAGTCCGCTCGCGCTCAGAGTGAGAGAAGGGGGCTGTTTTCGGAGGAACTCCGCGCGCTGGCCCCATATCCCGAACTGAAACGAAGGAGGTTTCTGACATGGCTAAAATCCTCGCCTCAGCCCTGTCCGCCGTCCTGCTCCTGGCTCTTCCCCTGAAGTCCCAAACCACGAAAGTCTTTCCCTATGACTACAGAATCGAGGAGCTGGAAAACGGACTCAAAGTCGTATCCATTCCGCTCAGCAACCCGAACATCATCTCCTATTACACCATCGTCCGGTCGGGCTCCCGGAACGAGATCGAGCCCGGGAAATCGGGCTTCGCCCATTTCTTCGAGCACATGATGTTCAAAGGCACGAAGCAGGTTCCCAAAACCGCCTACGACGAGTTCCTGACCCGGCTCGGCGCGGGGACCAACGGCTATACGACGGACGATTTCACCTGCTATTTCGTAGTCTTCGCCGGACGGGAGAACCTGGAGAAAGTCGTCAAGACCGAAGCCGATCGCTTCATCAACCTGTATTACACCGAGGACGTCATCAAGACCGAGGCCTCGGTCATCGAAGGCGAATATTATTCGAGCGTATCCAACCCCGATCGGCGTCTCGTCGAGCTCCTCCGCGACACGGCCTTCGAAAAGCACTCTTACAAGCACACGACGCTCGGATTCCTGAAGGACATCCAGGATCTGCCCAATCAATACGATTACAGCCTCCTCTACAAAAAGCGATTTTATTCGCCCGACAACTCCATCCTCCTCGTCGCCGGCGACTTCGATCACGCCAAGCTCATGGCCTACGTGAAAAAGTATTACGGAAGCTGGGAAAAGTCGAACTACGCCCTCCAGACGCCGGTCGAGCCGCCCCAGATCCAGCCCAAACGAAGCCACTACGACTGGCCGACAAAGACGCTCCCAAAGCTCGTCATCGGCTTCCATGGCCCGGCCTATTCCGACGAGACGATCGACAAAGCCGCGCTCGATCTCCTCGCGGAGACATCGTTCTCGCCTTCGTCGCCCCTTTATCAGAGACTCGTCATTCAAGAACAGAAATGCTTCTCCCTCGGAGCGAGCTTCGGCGACACCCGCGATCCCTATCTCCTGATGTTCAATGCCGATCTCAAGAACGACGACGACCTTTCTTATGTCGAAAGCGAAATCCTGAAGGAGCTGGAAAAGGCCAAGAACGAGCCGGCCCCCGCCCAAAAGCTGGCCGAGATCAAATCCAACATGAAATATTCCATGGCCAACGCCCTGGGAACCACGGACGGCATCGCCGGCACGCTGGCCTTTTACATCAACCTGGCCGCCGATCCCGCCACTTTGAATAAGCTCTTTAATCTCTACGAAAAAGTCACGCCCAGGGACATCCAGGACGCGGCCAAGAAATACTTCAAAGCGGCGAACTCGACGGTCGTCACCTTGACGGGAGGAAAGGAAAAATGAGGGGCTCCATGAAAACCTATTTCACCGGCGTTCTTTTAATCGGAATCCCGATCCTCCTGGCGGCCTGCGGCGCAAAAATCGACCCGAACAAGCTCACCTCGGAGCTTTTGCCCCTCGACGGCAACCCGCTCGTGAGTTTCCGCGTGCTCGTGAAAGTCGGCTCGGCCAACGACCCGTCGGGAAAAGAGGGGCTCTGCCGGCTCACCTGGAGCTTGCTGGCCGGGGGGGGGAGCAAATCCATAACCATCCGGCAGATCACGGAAAAGTTCTACCCCATGGCGGCGAGCCTCTCGTTGAGCATGGACAAGGAACTGGCCGTGTTCGAAGGAACGGTTCACAAGGACAACCTGGAAGGATATTACGCGATCATCAAGGATATGCTCCTCGACCCCGGCTTCCGCCCGGACGATTTCAACCGCATCAAGACAAACCAGCTCAACTTCGTCGAAAAGACCTTGATCAACAACATGGACGAGACGTTCGGCAAGGAAATCCTGAACCTGATGCTTTACGAAGACCATCCTTACGGCCATCATGAAGCCGGAACGGCGGAATCGGTGGCCGGGCTGACCCTTGACGACGTCAACGCTTTTTACAGGGAGCATTTCGTCCAGGGCAACATCGTCCTCGGGCTCGCCGGCGGATATCCCGCCGATTTCGCGGCCAAGGTCGCGGCTGATTTCGGAAAACTCCCCCAGACCTTCACGCCGCGCCTAAGCCTGCCGCCGGCCCATATGCCCAAGGGCCTTGAATTCGTGATCGCCGAAAAGCCGACGCCGGCCACGGCGATCTCCATGGGCTTCCCGATCGCTCTGACGAAAGCGGACGAGGACTTTTTCGCCCTCTGGATCGCGGGCTCGCACTTTGGGGAGCACCGCCAGCATGTCTCTCTCCTTTTCCAGAAAATCCGCGAGGAACGCGGCCAGAACTACGGCGATTACGCCTACATCGACCATTTCATCCAGGGCCGCGATAAATTCCCGGCGCCCAACCACGTCCGCCAACAACAATATTTTTCGATTTGGATTCGGCCGTTGGCCAACTCCAACCGCCACTTCGTCATCCGCCAGGCTTTGAGGGAACTGAAGAAGCTCGTCGACGATGGCCTGTCCGAAGAGCGCTTCCAGCTCGTCCGGACGTATCTCCTGAATTACACCAAGCTCTACGCCCAGACGATCGGCGAGAGATTGGGCTGGCAGATGGATTCCGTCTATTACGGCTATCCGGACTTTCTCGCCGAAGCGCAGAACGTGCTGCCCAAATTGACGCGGGCGGACGTGAACCGGGCGATCAAGAAATACCTGAACTTCGAGAACGTTTGCGTCGCCGTGATCACGCAGGACGCCGAAGGTCTGAGGAACGATCTCGTTTCCAACGCTCCGTCGCCGATCAAATACGCCAACCCGAACATGCCCCGGGAGGTCCTCGACGAAGACACGGTCATCCAGGAATATCCGCTCAGCGTCAAAGCGGATAAGGCGAGAATCGCGCTCGCTGCGGAATTCTTCCAGAAACGCGGGGTTCCGGCGAAGTAGGGGAAAAAAGGAGCGAGGGCCTTATCGCCGATCAGCCCCGGTCAGCCCCGCCGCGCGGATCAAGGGCGGCCGGCGTTGACGCGGAAGGAATTATTCGTGATGTCATGAAAGAGACGCCGACGATGTGGACAGCCGGGGAACCCTCATTCCTCAAAAAGCTCGATACGCCGATCGAAATTCAAAATTATTTGAACAGCCTACCCTACGATCCCGTGTCGGGGACGGCCTCGCCCCGCCGGGTCATGATGGAAAAGAAGGCCAATTGTCTGGAAGGGGCCTTGTTCGCCGCAGCCGCCCTGCGCCGCCTCGGATATCCCCCGCGGCTGATCGATATGCGCTCCCGTAACGACGACGACCACGTCCTGGCCGTCTTCCGGCGGAACGAGGCCTGGGGATGCCTGGCCAAATCCAACTTCACCGTCCTCCGCTTCCGCGAACCCGTCTATCGCACGATCCGGGAGCTCATGATGTCGTATTTCGACGTCTATTTTAACTCGATCGGCGAAAAGACATTGCGCGAATATTCCGTGCCGTTCGATCTGAGGCGGTTCGACAAAGACGATTGGATGACGACGGACGATGATTTGGGCTTTATCGGCGAGGCCCTGGATCGGGCGCGCCACTACAAGGTCATGACTCGGAAAATGATCCGCGACCTGAGGCGCGTCGATCCGGCCCTGGTCAAAGCGGGACTATTGGGCGCCGAGGCTGTGGGCTTGTTCAAACCGAAGAAATAGTGCGGCCAGGGAATTCCGGCGTAAAATTCAAGGCGCCCGTTTTTAAGTAGGAACGAGGGGGAAAAAGCGCACGATCGGCGCCGTTTATTCCATTCAAAGCCCGATTTCCGGTCGGAAGAGGTTATTTAACTCCCTTTTTTGTTCGTTCACCTCGAAATTCCGGTCGGACACCCCCTTTTTCTCGGGGAAAAGCGCTTTTAATGCACCCTTAAATGAAATATTCAAATATTTTAAAAAATATGTTGCATCGTTGCCTCGAGTTGTGGTATAATACTTATAAGTTAGTTAGCGGGGGAAGCGAAAATTCAAGAAACGGAAAATGTTTTTTTCTGCAACTTTTCGGCCGTTCCCCGCGTTTATATAAGTGAAATGGCCAAGATGAAGACGATGAAAGCGGAAATGAAAGCCAAGCCCCTCCTTTTCCCCTCCTCCTCTCATAGGGAGTTCTCGATAGATTTCGTGTATCTCCCTTAACTCATTCCCCTCGACAGGCTGTCTTTTTCTCAACAAGGAAAAGACAGCCTGTTTCCTTTTCGGCGCGCTTGACATACGCAAAAAGAGGGCATATATATAAATCTTAAGGTTTAAAAGCAAGGGAAGTCCGTGAAAAACGGACACAGCCCCCGCTACTGTGATCGGGGACGAATCCCGGACGACGCCACTTTTCCCAAACGGGAATAGGAAGGCCCGGGAGGAGGACGATCCGAGAGTCAGGAGACCTTCTTTAAACCTCGCGGCCCGTCTTCGTGGGGAAGACCGGTTGTTTTTTTTTGGCAAAAGCGGGGGACAACAGAGGAGGTCTTAGCAACATGCGGAGCACAGCGCTTTTCATTCTCATCACCCTCGTCGTCTTCCAACTCCCAATGGACGCGGAAGACAAGAAAGACCAGACGACGCCGCCGTCCCTTCAACACGAGATCGTCGTCACGGCTACGCGGCTCGAAACTCCGGCCCGGGAGATCGCCAGCTCCGTGACCGTAATAACGGCGACGGAATTGGAAAAAACCAAGAAAACGACGGTCCTTGAGGCATTGCAGACCGTCATGGGGCTGGCCGTCAGCCAAAACGGAGGCCCGGGAGGGGCGTCCTCGACGTTCATCCGAGGGGCGAACTCCGAACACATCCTGATCCTGTTCGACGGAGTGGAGGTCAATGACCCCATGAATCCCTCTCGCTCCTATGACCTCGCCCACTTGTCCGTCGAAAATATCGACCGAATCGAAGTCCTGCGCGGTCCCCAGAGCACGCTTTACGGTTCGGACGCCCTCGGCGGCGTCATCAACATCCTGACAAAAAAAGGGCAGGGCAAGCCCCGGCTCTCGCTGTCATCGCTCGGAGGATCCTATAGGACGCTCGCCAGCGCCCTGGAGTTCGGCGGCTCGAGCGGCGCGGTCGATTATTCCCTAGGATTGTCGCAATACGGAACCGGAGGGATTTCGGCCGCTTCGACGGCCTTTGCCGGCAACAAGGAAAAAGACGGCTACAATAACCTCAGCTTATCGGGGAGGCTGGGCCTCGGCTTAAAAAACGGGATCGAAGCCGATCTCGTTTTCCGCGCGATCGCCGCTAAAACGAACCTGGACAACTTCGGCGGTCCCGGCGGCGACGATCCGAACAGCACGCAGGATTACAAGTCCTTATTCCTCCGCGGCCAGGTGCGCGGCCTGTTCGCTCAAAGCCGCTGGGAGCAGAAATTGGGCTTTTCTTTTATCCGCTCGAACCGGGAACACGACAATCCTGTCGACGACGCCCATCCCTTCGACTCGGAAAAAGGGTCGTTTAAAAGCGGACGGCTCAAGGTCGATTGGCAAAACAATCTTTTTATCGCCCCGACCAACACCCTGACGTTCGGAGCGGACGCGGCGCGCGAGCAGGGAGAATCCGAATACACGTCGTTCAGCCTCTGGGGCCCCTATGAAAGCCCTTTCCCGCGGCGCCAGGCCGATCAAGCGGGCTTCTATGTTCAAGACCAGATGAAGATCGCCGGACGGTTCTACGCCACGGTCGGAGCGCGCCTGGACCATCACAGCCGCGCGGGAACGGCGTTCACCTACCGCCTGGCTCCCGCGTATTTTATCGAAAAAACCCAGACGAAACTCAAGGCGACGATCGGCACCGGCTTCAAATCGCCCTCGCTCTATCAGCTTTTCGCGCCCGGCACGTTCTGGGGGCCGATCGGCAACGAACGTCTCAAACCCGAAGAGAGCCGGGCCTGGGATGTCGGTATCGAGCAATTTTTTCTGAACGGCCGGGCTCAGGCCGGCGTCGCCTACTTCCGGAACGACTTCCGGAACTTGATCGATTTCGACTTCAGCCTGGGCTATGTCAATATCGGCCGAGCCCGGACGCGGGGCGTCGAGATCTACGGCGAAATCCGGCCCGGCGAAAGCCTTCATCTCCGGGCATCCTACGCGCGCCTCGACGCCAAAGACCTGGACAACGGAACCGCTCTGCTGCGGCGGCCGCGCGACAAGTCTACGGCCCGGATCGATTACGCGTTTTCGGGGAAATGGAATCTCAGCGTTTCCGCGGGCTATACGGGAGAGCGGGCCGACAAGGATTTTTCGGGAACGGTCTCGCGCGACGTCACGCTTCCGGGATATTTTCTCCTGGACGCTTCGCTCTCGTTCAGCCCGAATCCGCGCGCGCAATTCTTCTTCCGTTTCGACAACATCCTCGACGCGAAATATGAGACGGTCTTCGGCTACGGCACATTGGGATTCGCGGTCTACGCGGGATTCAAAGTCGGCCTATTGAATTGACGGCCAAGCCGTCTTCGGGGGCCCGTCAGGCCCGGCTTTTTATTTTTATCGTCTCATAAGTGGTCGATCAGGATCTTGATCGCGATCAAAATCAAAACGGCGCCGCCGGCGATGTCCGCCCATTTCCCGGCGATCTTCCCGAGTCCGGGTCCGATCCTGGTCCCGATCAGCGTGATGGAAAAGCAGACAACGCCGATGACCGCGGCGGGATAAACGATGGGAACATGAAGAGCGGCCAAACTGAAACCCACCGCCAGCGCATCCAGGCTCGTCGCCAGGGATAATACGACGAGCGAGAATCCCCGGGTCGCGTCCACGGCTTTCCGCTCCGATCGTTTCTCCTCATGAAAGGATTCGACGATCATCTTGCCGCCGACAAAGACAAGGAGGGCCGCCGCCACCCAGTGGTCGAAGCCGCCGATGAGCCCGACGAAGCTTCGCCCGGCCGCCCAGCCGGCGACCGGCATCATGAACTGAAACAGGCCGAAATGAAAAGCCAGCCGGAAAGACTGCCTGCGCGTCAGGCCGGACCGGCCGAGGCTGAGGCCGACCGAAACGGCGAAAGCGTCCGCGGCCAGGGACAAGGCGACGCCCAAGACAAAGAAGAAACTCATTTCAGGTATTCCAGCGCCAGCGCCGCCATCAGGAAGGCGGCCGGCGGCAACGCTTTCTCGTCGAAATCGAAGGCCGGATGATGATGAGGGACCTTCGTTCCATCGCCCGCGCCGAAGAACAAAAACGCGCCGGGGACTTCCTGGAGATAGTAGGCGAAATCCTCGCCGCCCATCACCGGCTCGACGGCCACGACATTCTCTTCGCCCAGCGCCCGTTTCGCGACGCCGAGAGCGAAATCGACAGATGCCGGGTCATTGACGAGCGGCGGGTAGCCGTCCTCATAAACAAAATCGGCCGACGCGCCCGACATCGCGCATATGCCTTCGACAATTTCGCGGAGCCTCTTCTTCACGAGCGCCTGGGTCTTCGGATCGAACGTCCGGGCCGTTCCGGTGAGTTGCACTTCGGCCGGGATGATGTTATAGGCCGTGCCCCCATGGATCGATCCGAACGAGAGCACGGCGGGTTTCAGGGGGTCGACGTTTCGGCTGACGATGCTCTGGAGATTCGCGACGAGCGCGGCCGCGGCAAGGATGGGATCTACGGTCGCCTGCGGCATCGAGCCGTGCCCGCCCCGGCCCTTGACCGTGATCCGGAAATTGTCGGCCTGGGCCATCATCGGTCCCTTGACGCTCCCGACCGTTCCCGTCGGCATTCCCTGCCACAGATGGAGCCCGAAAATCGCGTCCACGCCCTCGAGGACACCCGCTTCGATCATCGGCTTGGCCCCGCCCGGGGGAAGTTCTTCGGCGGGCTGGCCGATGAAGACGACGCTTCCCTTGAGTCCGCTTCTTCTTTTGGCGAGGAGTTCCGCGGCTCCCATGAACACCGCCATGTGTCCGTCGTGGGCGCAGGCGTGGGCCGCCCCGGAGTTAAGGGAGCGGTATTCCTTATCCCCTTCCTCTTGGAGAGGGAGCGCGTCCATATCGGTCCGGAGCGCGACCGTCTTGCCGCCGGGCCGGCCTTTGAGCACCGCCCGGAGCCCCGTCCCGGCCATTTTCTTGACGGGGATCCCGAGTTCTTTGAAATGCTCCCGCAAAAACGCCGACGTCCACCGTTCTCGCGTCGCGATTTCGGGATGCCGGTGCAGTTCGCGCCGCCAGGCAACGAGTCGGCCGCTCAAGGCTTCAACGTCCTTCCATAAATCATCCCACATCGTCAACCTCCGTCAATTTCAAGGGGAAGACCCCACCCAAAGGCCTCCGGGAAGACCCGGTCTCTTTAGAAGGCTTATGCCGACGGTTATGACGGCATTCACCCCGAGCGCGACGAATCCCGCGTTCAAACCCAGAAAAGGATCGTGACCGCCGAAGACAAGAAAAGCGGCAAGCCCGATTCCCGCGGCCAAACCGCAAGCGACGCCGGTCCGGCTCGCTCGCTTCCAAAACAATCCCAGGACGACGCCCGGAAAGAACTGCGAGACGCCGTCATAGCCGAGGAGAAGGAGGCTGACCAAAGCGTTCGGGAAAAAAAGGGCCAGCGCCAACGCGGCCGCGGTGACCACCAAAACCATGACCCGGGAAAGGCGCATGACCTTGTCTTCGCTCGCGGCCGGATTGATGCCCCCTTGGTAGATGTTCTTGGCCAGAAGAGCGGATGTGAAAAGGACGAGAATCGACGCCGGCACCATGGCCGTCACGGCTCCGGCCGCGCCCACAAACCCAAGGAACCAGGGCGGATACGTCTTCTGGACGATCGCCAGAAAGGCCGTATCGCCGTTCTTCAACCCGGGCAGGACAAGAAACGCCGTGAACCCGACCATGAACACGAGCAGGATGGGGATCTGGTAGAAGGGCATGATGATCGCGTTGAGCTTGATGGTCTTTTCGCTCTTGGCCGAGAAGGTCGAGCCGAACATATGCGGCCACATATAAAAGCCCAGACCCGTGAGCAGGACGGTGGACATGACCCAAAGCACGTTCATGGACGGGGCGGCGCCGGGAAAAACGAGATGCTCCGGTTTCTGGGCGATGAACGCCTTCATCATTTTCCCGAACCCCCCGAAATAGATGCGGGGGACTCCGATCCCGACGACGACAACGGCCGCAATCATCATCACGTCTTTGATCACCGATACCCAAGCGCTCCCCCGGATCCCGCTCGTGTATACGAAAGCGCACGTCAGGATGAAGGAAATGCCGATCGCCGGCTTCGAGCCGATCGCGCCTTTGGACGCGATCTCGACGATCATCCCCAGCCCCGCGAGCTGAAGCTGAAGATACGGCAGGATGGAGAGTACGCCGATGACCGCCACGAAAACACCGAGAGCGCGGCTTTGGTATATGTTGATGAAAAAATCGGGCTGCGTATGAAGGCGGTGGCGCTTGCCGAGTTTCCAGAGCCTGGGAAGGATGAAAAACGAGAGCGTGTAAGCGAGCGTCCCGTAGATGATAATGTAATAGGTCGGAGCGCCCTTGGAATACGCCCAACCGCTGGCGCCGAGAAATGTGAACGTCGTATAAGTCTCGCCCGCCATCAAGAGCCAGATGAGGACGCTGCCGAACCTCCGGCCGCCGACCGTCCAGTTTTCAAGGTTCATCTTGACCCGGCGGCCGGCGTAAATCCCGACGAGGGCTGAAAAAATGATCGTGCCGAAAATGATCGGGAGCGCCGCGTTCACTTTTCGCCCTCGTCGCCGGGCGGGTTGAATTTCTTTTCGACCTTATAGGCGAAAAACAAGAAAGCCGGGGTCAGGGCCACCCAGAAAACGATCCAGAACAGGATGAAAGGCAACCCCAAAATAACGGGTTCGACGCGGTTGACGAACGGGAGGGCAAAAACCAGCATGAGAAAAGGCACGGCGCCGAGGAGGAGGGCAAGCCGAGTCCCTTTGTGCATTTAGGCTTCCTTGTCCGATGCGGCCCATTATAGCAGAGAAAAATGCGGAATGAGTAGGCCTGTCCTCGATAATTTTGCTATAATAGGATGTTTATGCGGGCGAATTCATGAACTCCATGGACGAACAGATCATCCTGCGCGGCGTCAGGGTCCATAACCTGAAGTCCATCGATCTCAACATCCCCCTGCATCGATTCATCGTCGTCACCGGCGTCAGCGGCTCGGGGAAATCGTCCCTGGCCTTCGACACGCTCTACGCCGAGGGCCAGCGTCGGTACATCGAGTCGCTCTCGGCCTACGCCCGCCAATTCCTGGAACGGATGGACAAGCCCGACGCCGACCTTATCGAGGGCATTACCCCGGCGATCGCCATTCAGCAGAAGGCCGCGACCAAGAATCCCCGCTCCACGGTCGCCACGGTCACGGAGACTTACGACTATCTCCGTGTCCTCTTCGCCCGGATCGGCGTCGTCCACTGCCTCCGCTGCGGCGGATCTGTCGCCAGGGACACCATCGATTCCATCGCCGGGACCCTCTTCAGTCTCCCCTCTTCGACAAAAGTCTTGATCTCGTTCTCCTGGCCGGCGGAGAAGGGGCTGGCTCCGCTCAAGAAGCTGGGGTTTTTCCGCGCCGTCCGCGGCGGGGACGTCGTGGATTTCAACGACGCCGGATTCCCAAAGGACGAAAGACTCGATATCTTCGTCGACCGCCTCGCCCTCGATCCGAACGACCGCGAGCGGCTCGTCGATTCCCTCGAATCCGGTCTCAAACACGGGGGAGGCCGGGTCATGGTCCGGACCGAGGCCGGCCGCGTGTTCCTCTTCTCCGACAAGCTCGAGTGCAAGACCTGCCGGATTCCTTATGATGATCCCTTCCCCAATCTCTTTTCGTTCAACAGCCCACAGGGGGCCTGCCCCGAATGCCACGGCTTCGGCGACCAGGCCGTCCTCGACGAGGACAAGATCGTCCCCGACAAGTCCAAATCGCTCGCCGACGGCGCGATCGAGCCCTGGACCAAGCCCGTCTCGCGCGGCATAATGCGCGAGATGCTGCGGGAAGCCCGAAAGCACGGCATCCCGGTGAACGTCCCGTTCAAAAATCTCAAGAAGGAAGGGCAGCGGTTCATTCTGGATGGCGGCGACGGATGGCTCGGCGTCAAAGGTTTTTTTGACTGGCTCCAGAAGAAAAAATACAAGGTCCAGGTTCGCGTCTTCCTCAGCCGCTATCGGAAGTTCACGGCCTGCCCGGCCTGCGGCCGGCGCCGGCTCAATGCCCAGGCTCTGAGCGTGAGAATCGGGGACATGTCCATCGGCGACGTGGTGCGCCTCACGGTCAAGGACGCCTACGAATTCTTCCAAAATCTCGAGCTCCCGTCGTTTCAAAAGCGCGTCGCCGAGAAGCTCATCGCCGAGATCCAGAACCGCTTGAAGTTCCTGCTCGAGGTCGGCCTCGACTATATCTCGCTCGACCGGATGACATTCACCCTGAGCGGCGGGGAAGCGCAGCGGATCAACCTCGCCGCGGCGCTGAGTTCCTCGCTCGTCGGGACGCTCTTCGTCCTCGACGAGCCGTCGATCGGCCTCCATCCACGCGACAACCGCAGGCTCATCCAGATCCTCAAGTCCCTGAAAGAGATCGGCAATACAGTGATGGTCGTCGAGCACGACCCGGAGATCATCCGCTCCGCCGAACACCTGATCGACCTCGGACCGAGGGCGGGCGAGCACGGCGGCGAAATCATGTTCGAAGGCCCGATCGAAGATTTTCTGAAAAGCCCGGACTCGCTGACCGCTCGCTATATCCGCGGCGAGAAAGAGATCCCCATTCCCAAGAAAAGGCGGGAAACGAAGACGTTCCTTCTCATCAAGGACGCCCACGAGCACAACCTCCGGCACCTCGACGTGCGACTCCCCCTGAACGTGTTCACGTGCATCACGGGCGTTTCGGGTTCCGGCAAGAGCACTCTTCTTTATGACGTCCTGTACCGGGGCTGGGCGGGAGAGGCGCGCGGCGGTTTCGAAGACATCCGGGGCCTGGATTTCATCGATAAGATCATCATGGTCGACCAATCGCCGATCAGCGCTTCCCCGCGCTCCATCCCCGCCACCTACGCCAAAGCGATGGACGGCATCCGCATCCTTTTCAGCCAGACGCGCGAAGCGAAAGCCCAGGGCTACAAACCCGGCTATTTCTCGTTCAACACGGCCGGCGGCCGTTGCGAAGACTGCCAGGGTGCCGGGCAGCAAATCGTGGAAATGCAGTTTTTGTCGGATGTCACGTTGACCTGCGAAGCCTGCAAGGGAAAGCGCTTCAAGGGCGAGATCCTCGAGATCAAATATCGCGGGAAAAACATCGACGACGTGCTCCACCTGACCGTCGACGACGCCCTCATCTTCTTCGCCGACCGGCCCGATGTCACAAAAAAGATCCAGCCGCTCCAGGATGTCGGATTGGGATATTTACGTCTGGGACAGCCGACGACGACGCTGTCCGGAGGCGAGCTCCAGCGCATCAAGCTCGCCTTCCATCTGGTCCACGAGCGGGATAAGCATATCCTTTATCTCTTCGACGAGCCGACGATCGGGCTCCACATGGACGATGTCGCGACACTCCTCCGCTGTTTCCAAAGGCTCGTGGACGCCGGGCATTCGGTCATGGTCATCGAGCACAATCTGGACGTCATCAAATGCGCGGATTATATCATCGACCTGGGGCCGGAGGGAGGAGAGAGGGGCGGCGACATCGTCGCCCAGGGATCACCTGAAGAGGTCGCCAGGTCCCGCGCCTCGATCACGGCGAAATTCCTGAAAAAGATCCTCTGATTCCCGTCGGACGGCTTTGACCCGCCGCCGCGCTATTTCTTCCTCTTCGGCTGGAAATCGACCCAGTTTTCTAGGAACCGCTTATCCCCGGTCTTCGCGTCCGCGGCCACGAGAGACTCGAAAACGGCTTTGAGCTGGCCGTACGGCAGCGTGCCGATGATCATCCTGTTGTTGACGATGAGCGTCGGCGTCGAACGGATGCCGTGAGCGAAGTTTTTTGACGTCTTTTCATATTCGCTGCCGGTATCGATGATCTTCTGCACGAGATCCTTGGTGGCCTGGTCGGTGAGCGCGGCTTCCACTCCATATTTCTTGGCGAGCTCGGCCCTCCATTGGGGGTCCTTGGCCTCCTGGAAATGGCTGAAGATCTCGTCGTGGATCGCGCTGAACTTCGCCGGGTCCTTCGCCGCGATATAGGAAAGATCACAGGCCCCCCGATGCAGGTTCTTGTCCACGACGGCATTGCACTTGTCCTCGAGCGGGAAGAATTGGAAGGCGATATTAATCTTTCCCGCAAAATCCGCTTTCAAGCGGTTGAGCTGTTCGTACATGAAGAGGCAATCGGGGCAGAGAAAATCCGCGTATTCGATCACCTGGATGGGCGCATCCTCGAAACGCTCCGTGGCCTGGGCCGTCATGAAGGGCGAGATGAAGCTCGGCGAAGGGACTTTTTCGAGGCTGTAATATTCCTTGACCACGCGGGCCGCTACTCCGCCGAGCTGGGCGTCCTGCTTGGCCCCGTAGAACAAATGAAAGCCGTAGGCGCCGGCGAGAAAGACCATCGCGAAAACGATCAGGAGCTTGATGGACGGCAAGGGCAGTTCTATCAGGCCGTGTTTCCAATATAAAAAGAAGGCGAACAGCGAAAACAGATAATAGCCCGTGCAGAGCAGACAGAGACTCTTCAAGAAGAACACGGAATAAAAGAACAGGGCGACGACGCCGAGCGCGTTAAGGAGCAGCAGGGCCTTCAGGGTCTTCTCGAAGGCTTTCGTGGGAAAGAGCGCGGCCAAACAAACCAGAAACCCGAGGACGAGCCCCGGCCAGCCCATGGGCACTCCCCGGTAGTGGGCGATCTTGGAAAAGGCCGAGCTGTTGCAGTTGAAAAAGGAGCTGATGTCGCAGAACGAACCTTTATAGATCGATTCCGGGAAGTTCGCGTTGAAAAAATGCTGGATCGTCATGAACGAAGCAGCGACCATGCCCGCTCCGGCGATGAAACTCAACAAGCGGCGTCCGAAGGAGTCGTTGATCGTCAATGAATCCGCCATCCCTCTTCTCCTTTCATGATTTTGCCGTATTATATCATTTTCAAGGTTTGACTTCGCCCTATCCCTGGGATATAAATCCAGGCTGACAAAAAATCATCCAAAGCGGGCCGGAAGAAAAGCGGGTGGCAGGGAGAACGGGTAACGTTTATCAGGGCGTTCCATTTCATAAATAGGGTCTGACCGCAAAATTGCGTTCACGAGATGCTCCAGGGAAGGGCGGCAGGGAGCGAAGCTCCCGTTGGAGGGAAACCCCAAAAAGGGTTTTCCTCCAAGAGTGTCCGGCGTCACCCGTTCTTCCCGCAGTATTTCTTATGTCAACGAAGCAAAGGATATGCTGCTCGGAACCCGTCCGAGAGCGAGAGCGGGCATGGTTCGGAAAAACGCAGTTTTTCCGAGAGCTCGAGAGCGAGGCCGAGCGGATTTGAGGATTTGTGCTCTGGCTCAAATCCTCGGGGACTCCAAGGGGGCATGCCCCCTTGGGTCGCAGGGCTCTTGCCCGAGAAGGGGAGGCAGGGAGCGGAGCGACCGTTGGAAGGGGTCTTCCCCTCCAAAGGCGCGAGTGGGAAAATCCGCGTGGTGACGAGCAGCGTATCCTGAGCGCTCCCCGACGGGAAGATAAAAACTGTTCGAGGGTCCAGGCTCACCGCTATTGACACAGACGCGCTTCTGACAATATATTCTTAGCCTCTATGGGAATTCGGGCGTCGGCCGGAAAAGTTTTTCCCAAGCGGAGGAAAACCGAAAAGGGGGCTATTTGGGAGGAGGCCAGGCCATGCGTCTTTTGATCATCAACCCCGGTTCGACTTCGACCAAGATCGCCGTCTATGACGACGAACGGGAGGTTTTTTCAGAAAATATCGCCCATTCGACCGAAGAAGTCGGCCGGTTCAACAGGATCGTCGATCAAAAAAGCTTCCGAAAGGACATCATCCTCAAGGTCCGCGCCTTCGCCGCGATCGTGGCCGGGGCCAACTGTCCGGCCATCTTGACGTCCAGGTCGGATTCCGAGGATTCCAAATTCTTCTCGATCGCTCTCGGCTCCCTGATGGTATAGCTGCCGCGGACGACAAAAGACGAAATCTTTTTCAAGGCCATTTTCATAAAATTCGTCTCATTCAAAGGGTGAAGGGAAAGGATTTTCCATGAGAAAGCGGATCCTTGTTCTTATTGGCGTCATGACATTGAGTTTTGCGTCGGGCTGCCTCCGGGTTCAAACGGTTCCGACACCGGGCCCAGCGCCGGAAACGAGCATCATTCCTCGGCCGCTCAAAATCGAACGCCTGGCGGGCCGTTTTGTCCTGTCGCCGGGGACCAGGATATTCATCCCGGCAGGAGAACGGGACATCCGGCAAGTGGCCGAATATTTGGCCCGGCGCCTCGGCGCGAGCCTGAATTGCGGCTTCGAAATAACCGAAATGACGATGGCCGAAGCGGCCAAAGCGCCGGCCTCTCCGTCCAACGCTTTTATTTTCAATAAATTAAAGGCGGATGATCTCGGGCAGGAAGGATACCGATTGACGGCCGGACCCGACCGGATCATTCTGGAATCAGCCGGACCGCAAGGCTTCTTCTACGGTGTCCAGACGATTTTCCAGCTTCTGCCGCCCGAGATTTATTCCGGCGAGAATATTCCCGGAATCCGCTGGACCATCCCGGCCGTAGAGATCACGGACGTTCCGCGCTATCCTTGGCGGGGCATGCTCCTCGACGTCTCCCGCCATTTTTTTCCGAAGGAATTCATCATCAAATTCATCGACTTCCTGGCCCTCCATAAAATGAACACCTTTCACTGGCATCTGACCGACGACCAGGGCTGGCGGATCGAAATCAAGAAATACCCGAAGCTGACGGAAGTGGGCGCGTGGCGCGCGGACCGGGAAGACAAGCCATGGGACGGCCGGGAACCGCAGAGGGAAGGCGAGCGGGCGGCCTACGGCGGGTATTACACCCAAGACGACATCCGGGAAATCGTGGCCTACGCCAAGAGCCGGTTCGTGACGATCGTGCCCGAGATCGAAATGCCGGGCCACTGCATGTCGGCTTTGGCCGCCTATCCGCAGCTCTCGTGCACGGGGGGGCCGTTCACCGTGCCGCCGGGCGGTGTCTGGCCGATCGTCCACGTCTACTGTCCCGGCAACGACGAGACCTTCGCCTTCCTCGAGGACGTCCTGACCGAAGTGATCGCCCTGTTCCCAGGCGATACCATCCACGTCGGCGGGGACGAAGTCGACAAAGCCAATTGGAAAGTCTGCCCGAAGTGCCAGGCCCGGATGAAGGCCGAGGGGCTGAAGACCGAGGAAGAGCTTCAAAGCTGGTTCATTCGGCGCATCGAGAAATTCCTGAACTCCAAGGGCAAAAAGCTCATGGGCTGGGACGAGATCCTGGAGGGCGGCCTCGCGCCCAACGCCGCGGTCATGTCCTGGCGCGGCACGGAAGGCGGCATCGCCGCGGCCCGCGAAGGCCACGACGTGGTCATGACTCCCACATCGTACTGCTATTTCGATTACTACCAGGGCAGGCCCGACGCCGAGCCGCCGGCGATCGGCGGATACCTGCCGCTCAGCAAGGTCTATTCCTTCGAGCCGACGCCGGGCGAGCTCGGGCCGGAAGAGGCGCGCCACATCCTCGGAGCGCAAGCTAATTTGTGGACGGAATATATCGCCACGCCGGAGCATGCCGAATATATGATTTTCCCGAGGATCGCGGCCATTGCCGAAGCGGGCTGGTCGGCCAAAGACGCGCGAAACTGGGACGATTTCGCGGCCCGCATGAACGCGCAGTATGAGCGCTATCGGCTCGCCGGCGTCCATTACGCGAAGAGCGCGTTCAACGTCCGGCCGGCGCCGGAATTCGATGCGGCGACAAAGGGCATCAGCATCAGACTGGAAACGGAGACGTTCCGCCCCGATATCCGCTACACGCTGGACGGAAGCGATCCGAGGGCCTCTTCAACGCCTTATTCCCGGCCGCTCCGTTCCGAGCGCAGCTTGACCTTGAAAGCGGGGACGTTCCGGAATGGGAAGCTTCAAGGAAAGATCACGGAAATGAAATTTCAAGTCCACAAAGCCCTGGGCAAGGCCCCCAAGCTGACCTTTCCCTATAAAGAAAAATACAGGGCCGGAGGAGACATCGCCCTGACCGACGGGCTGCGCGGCTCGAAATCTCATGACGACGGATATTGGCAGGGTTTCGAAGGAGACGACCTCATCGCCGAGATCGATCTCGGGAAAGCCCAAAAGATCTCGCGCGTCTCGGCCGGCTTCCTGCAGAACGTCAATTCCTGGATCTTCCTTCCGGAGTCGGTCGAGTTCGCCGTGTCCAATGACGGCCGGGACTACCGAGTCGTGGCGACAATCGAAAGCGGCGTCTCTCTCCAGATCGGCGAACCCCTCCTCAAGGATTTCACGGCCGGGGCCGGAGGAGCGAATGTCCGCTTTATCCGGGTCTGGGCCAAGAACATCGGCGTCTGCCCGCCGGGGCATCCCGGCGCAGGGGACAAGGCCTGGATTTTCGCCGACGAGATCATCGTCGAGTGATTCGCTGGATCGGATTCAACCCAATCGTTCCGGGCCGGAAAGGCCGCCGGAGATGACGGTATTCATGGCTTCGGCGAGGCGGATTCGCCTTTCTTATCCCGCCTCTTCTCGAGTCTCGGGACGAGGAAGCCGAGGGCGAATCCGAGCAAGAAACTGAAAAAGACAAGAACGAACATGGGCGCCTCGATCCACCACAAATAGAACCGGATCCTCTCCGACCCAGAATTTTGGACAAGAAGGATGGCGAGCAGCGCGATTAAAACCAGAACCAAAATGGTCTTGCTTTTCATGAAATGCCCTCCCCGCTAAATATTTGCAAACACAGACCTATGATGACAGGCCCCCCCGGACAACGCGCGGGAGCCCGATTTTTAGAGCCATTTTCTCCGCCTGAAATAAATCACCAGAGAAACGCCGATGGCGATCATGACCCCCCAGACCAGAAAATAGCCGCCCCGCCAATGAATCTCGGGCATGAAATCGAAATTCATGCCGTAAATTCCGGCGATGAACGTCAGCGGAATGAAGATCGTGCCGATGATCGTCAGGACCTTCATGATCTCGTTCATCCGGTTGCTGATGCTCGAAAGATACATATCGAGCATGCCCGACAGCATTTCGCGGAAGGTCTCGATGTTGTCGATGACCTGGATCGCATGATCATAGACGTCGCGGAAGAAAATGCCGGTCGCTTTTTGTATGAGCGGCGATTCCGCCCGCTCCAGCCGGCTGATGACCTCGCGCAGGGGCCAGACGGACTTGCGCAGAAAAATCATGGCGCGTTTCAGGGCGTGGATCTCATTTAAGGTCGCTTTCCTGGGGTCGGAGACGAGCTCATCCTCGAGCTCTTCGATCTGCTCACCCATCCGTTCGAGGACGACGAAATAGCCGTCCACGACGGTGTCGATAAGGGCATAGGCCAGATAATCCGGACCCATCTTCCGGATGCGGCCCTTGCCTTTGCGAATGCGCTCGCGCACGGGGCCGAAGATGCCCCCCGGCTGCTCCTGGAAAGAGAGGACGAAATTCCGCCCGAAGACCAGGCTCACCTGCTCGGTGACGACGTCCGACCCGTTCGTCCCGCAGGCCATCGTCTTCAGGACGATATAGACGGCGTCGCCGAGGTCCTCGATCTTCGGCCGCTGCGCAGTGTTCATGATGTCTTCGAGGATCAGGGGATGGAGGCCGAAATGGCCGCCGAGCTTTTCGATGGCTTCGGCGTCATGGATGCCGTCCATGTTGATCCAGGTCACGGTGGACGTTTCGCTGAAAGGGAAACACTCCTCGACGGCCCCGGCTTCCTTTTCCAGAAACTTCTCCCCGTCATAATCGATGATGGTGAGCCGCATCTTCTCGACTTTCCGCTCGCCCACGTGGACCAGGGTGCCGGGGGCGAGCCCCGCTTTTTTCGACTGCCCGCCGACCTCTTCCGTCATGGCTGCCGACCTTTCAGTTTGTCTCAAAGAAATCCTCGATGCCGGCCGCCCTGTTCAGGCGGCCGTCGCTCAACCCGCTTGCCGCCCTTTCTTCTCCGGCGCTTTTTCCAGCGGTTTCTCGCTCTCTTTCTCCGGCTTCTCCGGCGCCGGGAGTTCGACGATCAGGCCGACCTTTGTCCGGATCTCGAAGTCCAACCGAGCGGCCAGGTCCTTGTTCTCCTTGAGAAGTTTCTTGACGTTGTCCCGGCCCTGCCCAACCCTCTCGCCCTTATATGCATACCATGTCCCGCTCTTCTCGATGAGGCCGTAATCCAGGCCGCAGTCCACGAGATCTCCTTCCCGGGAAATGCCTTCGCCGTAGATGATATCGAACTGGGCCTCCTTGAACGGAGGGGCCATCTTGTTCTTTACGATCTTGACCTTGACCCGGTTGCCGATGACGTTATCTCCCTCTTTGATCGCCGTCATCCGGCGCACGTCGATCCTCAACGAAGCGTAAAACTTCAGGGCCCGTCCCCCCGTCGTCGTTTCGGGATTGCCCAGGAAAAAGCCGATCTTTTCCCGCATCTGGTTGATGAAGATGAAGCAGGTTTTGGAGCGGGCGACGATGGCCGTCAGCTTTCGCAGCGCCTGCGACATGAGGCGGGCTTGAAGTCCCATGTGGGCGTCTCCCATCTCGCCTTCGAGCTCGGCCTTGGGGACGAGCGCGGCCACGGAATCGATCACGATGACATCGACCGCCCCGCTGCGGACCAGGACCTCGGCGATCTCGAGGGCTTGTTCGCCGAAGTCCGGCTGGGAGATGAGAAGGTTGTCGATATCAACGCCGACTTTCGCGGCATAGGCCGGAGACATGGCATGTTCGGCGTCGATGAAGGCCGCCTGCCCGCCCAGCCTTTGGGCCTCGGCGATGACGTGGAGGGCCAGGGTCGTTTTCCCGGTCGCTTCCGGGCCGAAGATCTCGATGACGCGGCCTCTGGGGAACCCGCCGATCCCCAGCGCCAGGTCGAAGGAAACGGAGCCGGTGGGAATGGCCGGGACTTTCATCGCGGCCTCCTTCTGCCCCAGTCGCATCACCGAGCCCTTACCGAACTGCTTCTCGATCTGCGAAACCGCGGCTTCGATGGCCTTGTTTTTCGAAATCTGTTTTTGTTCGGTTTCATCTTCTTTCATATGGTCCTCCTGGATTTCATCTTGATGTCATCGCGAGGAACGAAGCGGCGCAGCGATTTCATGTTTCCTCGCCGAGAGAGATGGCCCGGGTTTTTTCAAACTCGCCATGGCTTTGGTGCCCACTCTTTATAGACGTTTCTCCCCTTGTCTCAGTCCCATGGCTCCTCTTTCCCTCGTCCCGGACATACGGTCAACCCTTTTTTATCATAATTGGCGGGTGGTGTAAACGGGATCGCCACGCGGGTCTTACTTTTTCAAGGGCGGAGAAGGAGACGCCGGCGGGACCGGCCGTCCTTGCGGAATTAAGCCCGGGCCGCCTCCGTTCTTGACGGCCCGATCGAGGGCCTGGGCCGCCAGGCCGGAACCGGTGGACGCCCGGAATTTTTGGATCCGGTTGTTGACTCTCTCGCCGACATAAATATTATCAGCGCCGTCGATGACGATGCCGAAAGGCTCATTGAACTGGCCGTCGCCGGTCCCCTGCGCCCCCCAGGCCCCGATAAACGCCCCCTTGGATGAGAACCTCTGGATCCTGTTATTGAGGGCGTCGGCGACGATTAAATAACCGCTCCGGTCAAAAGCGAGGCCGCAGGGCCTATTGAGTTGGCCGTTGCCCGTCCCCGGGTTCCCCCATCTGGCGACGAACGCCCCCCCCGAGGTGAACTTCTGGACCACGTTGTTGATCGTATCGGAGACGAAAACATTTCCTGAAGCGTCGACGGCGATGCCGAACGGTTCGGTGAATTGTCCATTGCCGCTGCCCAGGCTTCCCCATTTGGCGACGAACGCCCCCCCCGAGGTGAACTTCTGGACTCGTTCATTATTGACGTCGGAAACATAAATATTTCCCGAGCGATCGGCGGCGATGCCGTACGGCCTGTTGAACTGGCCGTCACCCGACCCCAGGGTTCCCCATTTGGCGACGAACGCGCCCCCCGAGGTGAACTTCTGGACCCGATGATTGTTCGAATCCACCGCGTAGACATTGCCGGACGCGTCGACGGCGACGCCGGTGGGGTCATTGAATTGACCGTCGCCGTAGCCGAGGCTTCCCCAGGCTGCGACGAAGCCGCCGCCGGACGTGAATTTCTGGACGCGATGGTTCAGCGTATCGGCGACATAGATATTGCCGGAAGAATCGACGGCTATGCTCCAAATGCCGTTGAACTGGCCGTCGCCGCTTCCATAGCTGCCCCACTTCGCGACGAAATCGAGATGGTAAGTGGACGTCAGGGTCGCCGCGACCTCGGCCGTCATGCCCTTTTCGACGGTGACGGACCCTGACCACGAACCGTAGTTTTCGAGCTCCAGCCTCAGCCGGCGGTCGCCCGTGGCCACTCCGGTCAAGGTGCATGGCGTCAGATTTCCCGTGTCCGTTTCGTCCAGGTAAACTTTCGCTCCCGCGGGACTGGATATGATATGGATATTTCCGGTTTTCGTTTTCGTCAGGAACAAAACGGCGACGACGACCACGACGAGCCCGACGCCGGCCGCGATCAGCCATGGAAATTTCTTTTTCTGAAGCTGTTCTTCGTTCGCGGCACCGCCCATGGCCGACGGCTTGTTCTCCTCCTCCTTCTCCTTAACCAAGCTTTTTTCCGGGGCCCGTTTTTCGTCCTTCGCCGGCGCCGGCTTAGCGATCTCTTCCCCGGCTTTTTCCTTCTTTTCCGGCGCGACCGACGTCACGGAAGCCGCTAAATATTCCACCATATTCTTTATAGAGAAACCGATCTCCTCAGGAGGACAGGCCGCCTCGACGATTCTCGGACTTTGGGCCGGCCCGCCGTCGACATCGATCAAAACGAGCTGGATCTGCCAAGCGCCTTCGTTCCGTCCGATGGATCCGGCCACGATCTTCTTCGCCTCCAGCCGCTTGCCGATATTCACCGCGCTCGCCGCGTCGCCGCCTTTCTCCGGCGGAAAATGGACGTCCCGGAGAACGGCATCGACATCGGCCCGTTCAAGGACCTTGAACTTGCCCGTCCGGAAAAATTCTTCTTGGACGATTCGCGTGATCTGGGCGGCGTCCGCCTCGCTGATCTCTTCGAGATTTTGGAGCGGGAGAACCGCTAAAACGACCGGCGTCCGCTTTTCCTGGCCGCGGACGAAGCCGACATCCAGGAAGACGAGCAGGATCGCCAGTCCAAGGCTGACGACTTTTCTCATGCCTATCCCAAAATCCCCGTGATCTCACCGTCGTCCGTGACGGCGATCTTCTCGGCGGCAGGCGTCATGGGCAGGCCGGGCATGGTCATGATTTCTCCGCACAGGGCGACGACGAAACCCGCCCCCGCGCACAGAAACGCATCCGTCACGATCACGGTGAAGTCGCGCGGCCGGCCGAGAGCCTTGGCGTTATCGGAGAGCGAGTACTGAGTTTTAGCGATACAGACAGGGACCAGGCCGAAGCCGTCGGCCTCGAAGCGATGGAGCTTCCGCGCGGCCTTGGCTTCGATAGCCACGTGGCCGGCGCCGTAGATTTTCCTGGCGATCGTCTCGATTTTTTCGGCGAGCGGCATCTCGATCGGGTAGAGGAATTGGAAACGGCGTTCGTCTTTTTCGACGGCTTCGAGGACTTCCCTGCCGAGATCGGCGCCGCCTTCTCCGCCCCGGCCGAAGACGTCGCTCAGCGCGAACCGGACGTTCTCCTTGGCGCAGAGCCCCGCGAACGTTTTCATCTCGTTCTCCGTGTCCGCCGGGAATTTATTCAACGCCACGACCAAGGGCAGGCCGAAATGCCGGATGTTTTCGATATGTTTCTGAAGATTTTCGAATCCGCGGCCGACAGCCTCGATATTCTCCGTGTTGAGCGCCTCGAGCTTGACTCCGCCATGGAATTTGAGCGACCGGAGCGTGGCCACGATGACGACGGCCGCCGGCTCGGGGACGCTGCCGGTCCGGACGACGATGTCGATAAATTTTTCCGCCCCGAGATCCGAGGCAAAGCCGCATTCCGTGACGACATAATCGGCCAGGCCAAGGGCCATGCGGGTAGCGATGACCGAGTTCGTTCCATGGGCGATGTTGGCGAACGGACCGCCGTGGATGAAGGCCGGCGAGCCTTCCATCGTCTGGACAAGGTTGGGCCGGAGAGCGTCCTTGAGCAGGGCGGCCATCGCGCCCTGAGCCTTGATCTGGGCCGCGGTCACCGGCTTCCCGTCGGATCCATATCCGACCTGGATGCGGCCGAGCCGATCTTTCAGGTCGGCCAGGTCTCGGGCCAGGCAGAAGACCGCCATGACCTCCGAAGCGGCCGTAATGTCGAAGCCGGTTTCGAGAGCGATCCCGTTGAACGTTTCCCCGATACCGGTCACGATGTCCCGGAGGGACCGATCGTTTATGTCCAGAACGCGCTTCCAGGTGGTGTTTTTTGCGTCGAGAAGGCCGCAGACATTGTCGAAGTGGAGGCGATTGTCCACCATCGCAGCCAGGAGGTTGTGGGCCGACGTGATCGCGTGGATGTCGCCCGTGAAATGAAGGTTGATGTCCTCGCTGGGGACGACTTTGGCTTTCCCGCCGCCCGTCGCCCCGCCCTTCATGCCGAACACGGGCCCAAGGGACGGCTCCCGGAGGGCGACGACGGTTTTTTTGCCCAATCGGTTCAAGGCATCGGTCAAACCGATGGCCGTCGTCGTCTTTCCCTCTCCGGCCGGGGTCGGGGTCATGGCCGTGATCAGGACGAGCTTTCCAGGCTCTTTTCCGCCTTCGAACGTCTGCCGGAGATTGATCTTGGCCTTATAATTGCCGTATTTCTCCACATATTCGGGCTTGATGCCCAATTTTTGGGCGATATCCTCGATCGGCCTCATATTCGACAATGGGAATTTCTCTCGTCCTGTCATCATGTCCTCCATGGGTCAAGGGACGAGCCTTCGGCTCGCCACTCGCCCGTGGCTTATATCCACGGGCGAGTACTGCGGAAGCGGACCCCCGGGCAGAGCCCGGGGCCCCGGCCGCCGTCGATTTCATTCATGATATCAGGTCTTCGTCAAAATTCTCAACACTATTTTGGATGATCGGTCTCTCTCGGATTCCCAAGAAGTGACCCGGATCGCGTCAAGGGACGAGCCTTCAGCTCGCCACTCGCCCGTGGCTTATATCCACGGGCGAGTACTGCGGAAGCGGACCCCCGGGCAAAGCCCGGGGCCCCAGCCGCTGTCGATCGGGGAGCCCCAATAAATGGGCGAGCCTTCGGTCACGACGGTGAGGACGACGGGCCGGAGCGACGACAGGACCCTCGACACGATTATTTATTCAAACTGAGAAACGCCAGGTCGTAGTCCTCGATCAGACCGCGGTCGGCGAAGCTGAAATAGCAGTTGTTGCCGATGACGATATGGTCGAGCACCTTGAGCTGGATGACCTTGGCCGCGAAAACGAGCTCCCTGGTGATCTCCCGGTCGCAGAGCGACGGCTCGGGATCGCCCGAGGGATGATTATGGGCGAAGATGAGCGCTGTGGCGTTATAGCGAAGAGCGTCTTTCATGATCTCCCGGGGGTAGACGGCCGACGAATCCACCGTGCCTTCAAAAAGCGTCTTTTCTTCGATGATTTGGTTTTTCGGGTCGAGAAACAGCACCTTGAAGTTCTCTTTCTTCAAATCGCGGAGCGCGTGATACAGATAATCGAAAACCTCCCGGGACGAACGGCCGTACGGCCGGCTCAACATCTTGTCCTTGAGAAAACGGCGGGAGACTTCCTGGACGAGCCGGATCCCGAAAACATTGTGGGAACCGATGCCGTCGATTTTTCGGAGATCATGGACGTCCGCCTCGAGAACGCCGCGCAGGGATTTGAATTCTTTGAGCGCCTGGCGCGCCTGCTCCTTGCAGTCCTTCCTCGGGGTGCCGAGAGTCAGGAGAAGCTCGATGATCTCATAATCGAGGAAAGCGTTGAGCCCGCCGCGAAGGAATTTCTCGCGGAGCCTCCGGCGGTGGCCTTCGCTTGCGTCAGGAGAGAAATCATCTTTTCCGGTATCATTTTCCATCGGACCGTTCCTCGCGGGCCTATAGGAAAGACGCTCGTTTTGAGAAATATTGGCAGGGAAGGAGAGATTTATTTTTCTTCGAGGACGCTTCGGACGGCGATGACCTTTTCCGATGGGATATCGTAGGGCAGGATGCCTGTTCCAAGGATGAACCCCGGATGCCGACGGCCGACGGCCAAGACATCGCGGACCTTGATTCTTATCTCTTCCGGGGAGGCGGTGAGCAGAAAGCGGGGATCCAGGTTCGCCCGTAGAAGAACGGAGCGGCCCCTGAGGCGGTCGACGAAAACTCCCAAATCGGCCCGGAAATCGCAAAGGATGTTGTTCGCGCCGGTTTCCAGCATCGCGTCCAGGAGGGCGGCCGTGTCGCCGCCCATAATGTAGGGAACGAGGGGAACGCCGAGATCCCGGCGAAAGTAACGAACGGCGGCGGCCGTCGGAGGAAGAATGATCCGCCGATAGAGCGCGGGCGAAACCAGCGGCGGTGAGGCATGGGAATCGAAGAGGATTACGCCGAGGCCGCGCTCGACAAACGCCCGGCCGAACGTTTTGCAGATTTCCGTCGCGTAGCCGAGGAGGCCGGTCACCCATTCGGGATCGTCCATCAGCGCCATCAAGATCCGTTCGGCGCCGGCGAGTTCGCAGGCGATCGAAAACGGGGCGCTGAGGGCTCCCCGGATCACGATGTCCCGGCCGAGGCTTTTCTGGATTCGCCGCCCGGCCTCGAGACAGACGGGCATGCGGCCGTCTCTCTCGGGATCGGGGAGGCGCAGCCTCGAAACGCCATCTCCGATCTTGACCGCTCGTTCGGCGATCGAAGGGACGTCGTTCGTATCGTAAAATCTGACCCTGCAGCCGGCGGCCTCGGCCTCGACGTTATAGACATCGCAGCCGACGACGAGCATGTCCGGCCGGTAGATCTCGACCTCGCGGATGAGCGCCCGCTCGAAGAGCGCGGCATCGCGGCTCAGGCGGGACGGCGTCGCCCCGATGAGCGCGGCCTTGTGCTCGTAGACGGCCGGGCAGAAGGGCACGCGGTCGGCGGGCCGGCCGGCCAGGAGATTTTCGATTCTTTGGCGCGGCGTCATGGCGCCGTCATTATATTCAAATCCGGCGGCGCCGGCAAAAATCCGGGGCCGCCCTTTTTATCGTTCATCGGAAGAATCGGCGCCTTTGTTTCGAATCCGCCCCCCGCTTGCGCCCTCCAAGAAAAGGAAAATGCAAGTTTGACCGGACCGCCTTCCCTGTGATAAAAATCACGGAGAGAAGCTCGGAGGTCCAAATGAGCGGAAATATCCCGACCCTGTTCGTGACCGGAAAAACCCTGCCGGAAGCCTGGGAAAAAGCGGTCCTTGAATGCTGGCGCAAGGGCGTGCCGATCAAGACCGAATACGACAAGCCCGGCGATCCGCCTTCGCGGGACTGCACGATCCTGTGGGCTGTGGAAGACCCCTTTGCCGAGCCGCGCATCCACCGCGCGTTTCCCGGCGGGCTCGAGGACCTGGAGATCTACCGCCAGGAGGTCGTGGAGGGCGTTCACGATCATTGGATCGCTCCCGCGGAAGGCAAATGGACGTATACCTATCACAAACGGCTTTTTTCCTACGAGATCGAAGGAGAGGCGATCGACCAGGTGAATGATATCATTGACAAGCTCGCCCGGGCCGGACATTCACGACGAGCCCAGGCCATCACCTGGAACCCCAAGCTCGACATTCCGACCTACGATCCGCCCTGTCTCCAGAGAATCTGGTGCCGTATGCTCGAGGACGAAAACCACGGATCCGTCCTCAATATGAACGCGCATTGGCGGTCGCGCGACGCCTATAAGGCCGCCTATATGAACGTGTTCGCTTTGACGGACCTTCAGCGCCGCATCGCCGAGAGGATCGGCTCCAAGATCGGAAGGCCCGTCCGGGTCGGCCGCTACGCGGACTTGGTGGACAGCTTCCATATTTACGGATCGTATTTCAACGAGTTCGAGGGCTTTCTGAAGATGGTCGAGAAGCGGTCGTTCGAGGAGCGGACATGGGACAGCGCCTATGCCGAGCCGATGTTCGCCGAGGCCCGGGAAAAACTCAAAAAAGAAAAGACGGGGATGTGACGAATTCCCAATCGATTTTATGGATATTCGCCCTCGGTTCGGCCGTTTCGACCATTGTCGCGGATCAGAGGGGGCGCTTTCGGCTGGTTTATATTTTCAAACCCCTGACGATACTCCTCATCGCGTTCATCGCGGGGCTGTCCGCGTCCGATTCCGCCCCTCCTTATAAACTCCTTATTCTGGCGGGGTTGGGGTTTTCTCTCATCGGAGACGTCTTCCTCATGCTCCGGAACAAGCGGTTTGTCGAGGGTCTGACTTGCTTTCTCGCCGCGCATCTTTTTTATATCGCGGCCTTCAGGGCCGGCCTCGCCTTGGCCTGGAATTCTCTCGCCCTTTTTTCCTTTATCGTTTACGCGATGATCATGATTCGGTTCTTGTTTCCCCGTCTCGGCCGGCTGAAATTCCCCGTGATCGCTTACATGTTCGTCCTGACGGCCATGGCGGGGCTCGCCGCCGAACGATTCATCCAGATCGGAAACGCCCGGGCGCTTTGCGCTTTCGTCGGCGGCGCGCTGTTCGTCGTCTCGGATTCCGCGTTGGCGATCAACCGCTTCCTGAAAGAATTCAAGCTCGCTCAGCCGCTCATCCTGGGCACCTATTTTGCGGCCCAGGCCCTCATCGCTTTGTCGGTTTGACATTCGGGGATAAAAAATTACGTCGTTCGTCCCCGTATTTTCAGCCCGGCCGCAACGAGATCCAAGAGCTTCGGCGCGTCTTTGCCCTCCGCGACAAGGATCCAGGCCTCGGGCTTATCGATAATGACCATGGCCGCCTTGGCCTGCCCGGCCGCGGAAAACATCGGTAGGCCGTTCCATTTCGAGATCTCCGTCATCGCCGCGATTTTCAGCTTCCCAATGATCTCGCCGGCCGTCCGATCGAACTCTTTCCATGGCGAAAGATAAAACTGCTGGATTTCGATTTTGGCCCCATCGGGCCCTTCGAGGGCGACCAGCGCCGGATCCGGCCAGACGGCGTCCAGTTTGGTGAACTTGAAGTCCGCCGGCTTTTTCAGGGTCAAGCCAAGCCAGGGATTTTCATAAGTATCTCCCGTGACCCGATAGGAAACGGCGTCCTCGGGGACGACGACCCTTTTGCCGCCGTCGCCCGCGTATTCGAGGATTTTGATGTCGACCTGGCCGAAGAGCTGCTGCCCGGCGCCGCCGCTGAGCGAGCCCGCCCCTCCATAAAGCGATACGGCGTTGAAATAAAGCCGGGCCGCGTCGGCCTCGTCGGGGGCGACGATCGCCGCGTCGATGGGGATCCAGGCGTCGCCGATCAAAATCTCGGTCCAGGCGTGCCCGCCGAACATGCCGAGGGCATAGACATAGCCCATGACCACCCGCGATGGGATCCCCGCCGCCCGGACCATCGTGGCCAAAAGCGTGGCGTACCCCAGACAGGTCCCACGCCGGTTCTGGAAGATCTCCGAAGAAGGCGCCAGGGCGATCCCCAGGTCGAACGTCATGTTCTCCGAAACCCAGCGCTCGAGCTTCAACGCCGCCTTGAACGCGTCTTTTTCGTCGCCGATGACATTATGGGCAAGGGCCTGGATCCGCGGCTCGTCCGACTGGATATAAGCATTGGCCGATAAAAACTCGCGATTCTTTTCGTTTATCGGCACCGGAAAAGCCGCCGGTTTCGGCAAGGGAGGCCGGTTGATCTCCAGGACAAGAGTCTCCCGGTCCTTGGCCAACACGGTCTGATAGGGACTTTTGATCTCGGGCCAGCCGAGCTCGGGATTTTTGTGGGTCAACCGAACCTTGAGATATTCCAGGGTCCGGGCTTTGGGCGGCCGGATGTTGGAACGGATGATCGAGCGCTCGAACAGCTCGGCCGAAAGCTCGGTCCCCGCCGCGGCCTGCAGCGCCCCGGCTTTGTCCGCGAGAACGAAGACGCCGAGTCCGAAAGGAGTGGGCATTTCTTGTTTGACGACCTCGCAATCGGCGTTCAGCCAGGCCGTGCTTTTGACCGCGGCCGCTTCGACGAGCTCTTCGACCTTGAGCGTGGGGATGTCCTTTCCATCCAGCCGAAGCGTCTCCGCCGCGAGGACTTTCCGGCTGCCCATGCTCACGGCTTCGAGCTCCGGCATGAAACTCAAAAACTTCACCGTATCGCCCGGCTTTTTGAGGTTTTGCCGCGAAACAAGCCGGATCCCCTCCTGACCGAGAAGCGCTCCGGAGTAGGAAATGGTCCGCGTGTAGACCTGGCCGCCGGACTCACTGCGAAATTCGATGGTTTTGTCCTTGACGACGGCCTCCGTTTTCGTAGCCATGAGTGACGCGTGCATTTCATAGCTGATCTTTTTCAGAAGACCGGTGGCCGTCTCCTCATAACCCGTGACGAACCGCATCTCGACTTTGCTTCCCAGACGATTGAGGACCATTTTCATGTCCGACGAGGTGAGGAGAATCTCACCGCCCGGCGCGCTTTTGGCCGAAGAGACATCGTGGATATACCCGACGGGCTGATCGGCGATCATGATGAGGTACCATTTCTCGGAGGGCGGGAGCGACGCGGAATTCAAGGAGGACAAGGCGAAGGACGCGAATAAAATGGACAATAAAAGAGAATAAAGCGGAATTTTTTTGTTTATCGTGAGCATCATCGGCGCTCCAAAACGTCCAACGATAGAAAATAGGGGACGTCCGGTGGCGCCCCCCTCCGATCTTATTTCTTCTTCCCGATCAATTCCAGCACTTTTTCAATCGCCTTGTCGAGCTGCGGGTCCTGTCCGGCCAATTCATGGCTCAGGTCGTTGATCACGAGAATGTCGGGCTTGATCCCGCCCAACGTCTCGATGTCCTGCCCGTCAAGCGTGTAGCAGCCCCAGTATGGCAAGCGGAACGAGCCGCCGTTGATCAGGCCGACGGAGGTCGTGAAGATCAGCCAGCCGTACGTCACGTTCCCAACCACGGGACCGCGTTTCAGGGACTTGAATCCGTTCGTCGTCATCTCGCCGTCGCTCAGCGTGATTTCGTTGGTGACGACCACGACGGGCTTGTCGGCAAAGCCGAAGGTCGATTGCGGCGTCTCCGACAGGCCCCGCACCCGCCACTGGGCGTATTTCGGCTTCATCAGCGCTTCAAGGACGCGATCGTGGACGTTCCCCCCGTTGTTGAACCGCAGGTCCAGAATCAGCCCTTTGCGAGGGACGGCGTCCCGCTCGAGCTCGAGCAGGAACCGGTTGAGGTCGCCCATGCCCATGGCCCGCATATAAATATAAGCCGCCCGATCGTCGGTTTTTTGTTTGACGAGTTCGCACCGGCCCGCGATCCATTCCTCGAGGAGGAGCCGGTTTTCCTCGCCCGACGAAATCGGCTTGATCGAAACTTCGGCCGTCTTCTGCGTCTTGGGGTTCTTGAACTCGAGCTTCAACCGCTTCTCGAGCTTACCGTTGAAATAGGTCCAGATATTCCTGCCGGCGTCCACTGGTCTGCCGTCGACGAAAACGAGCTCGTCTCCCGCCGCAACGTTGTCCCGCTGATCATAAAGAGGGCCGTCCTTGATGAGGCGGTCGAGGATGACCTTCCCGTTTTCGAATTTCCAGACGGCGCCCGCGTGCGCGCTCGGCTCATCGACGCGCCCCGTCCGCGGCATGTTGAAGCCCATGTGCGACGAGTTGAGCCAGCCGATCATTTCGTTGGCGTAGTCCGCGAAGTCCTGGTCTTCGCGGACCTGTTGCAGGACGGGGCGGTGTTGCTCATAGACGTCCCGCCAATTCGTCTTGTGGTGCGTCTCGTCGTAATAATAATACTGGAGCGTGTAATAGAGTTCGCCGAGCATTTGTTCGTAATCGGCCGTTTTATCGACCATGATTTTGGTGTCGAAAGCGACGCTCTTCTGTTTCTGGCCGCCGAGCTCGATGCGACCGATGCGGCCGCCGCTGAGATAATAAAGCGTCTCTCCCTTTTTATCGAGCTGGAGGAAAGAGGGATTGCCGATCTGGGCCATGAACGGCTCGAAAGGACCGCGGTCTTTCTTTTTGAGACTCGTCTTCCAAAGGTGGCTCCGGCCGTCCATGTTGGAGACGAAATAGACCGTTTCGTCCTTGGGGGCGAACGCGTATTCCTGTTCGTTGCCCAGCGTGTTGACGATGATCTCGGTTTGGCGATCGATATTCTCGAGCTTCAGGACGACATCGAGAGCGGTTTTTTCGTCTTTCTTGACGTCGGGCTTATCTTTCTTTTCAGCCTCCTCTTTGACGAAGAGCTTTTCAAAATCGTCCTCGTCGAACTCGGGTTTTCTGGGCTGAAGCTGGAGCCGCTAGAGGTCCCACTGACCCGTGAATTCTGGAAAACTGTGGCCGGAACGGTTGGACGCGAAGAGAAGGGTTTTCCCATCGGAGGTCCACCGCGGGCCGCTTTCATCATAGGCCGTGTTGGTCATGAGAATTTTTCTGCCCGAAGCGACCTCGACCGCGAAGATATCGAGATTCCCGTTGCGGCGGACCGTGACGGCGAGATATTTGCCGTCCGGAGACCAGGCAAAATCATCGGCGAACCGGCCGCCGAAATCATCCTCGACGAGAAGGCGGTCGTTCTGGCCGTCGGGCTGGATGAGACGGAGCTCGCGGGGACCGCGGTAATAGGCGATCGTTTTTCCGTCCGGCGAAAACTGGGGTGAATTCTCGTCCTCCGCGGAAACCGTCAGGCGCCTGGGCTTGTCGTTGCCGAGCGCCGAGACGATGTAAAGATCCGGGCCGGCATTGACGTCGGAGACAAAGACAAGATTCCGGCTGTCCTTATCCCAATCGACGTTTCGCTCGCGCCAGGGGCTGTTGGTGACGTTCCGGGCATAACCGCCGTCGCTCGACAAGACGAAGATATCGCCGCGGACGACCGCCGCGATCTTCTTCCCGTCCGGGGAGACCTGGAATTCCGAAACGGGCGCGTTTTCGACGAAGAACGTCCGGTTCTCTTTGTTCTCGGCCGGAGCGTCGATCGGAACGCGGCGCGAATCGCCGGTCTGGACGTTCGTGACCCAGACGCCGAAATCTTTTTCATAAGCGGCCATGGGCGCGCGGGCGGCCACCGACATCCAGCGGACGTCGCCTTGCTTGAACTGGGTGACAGGTTTCACGTCCGACCCGTCCCTGGCCGCCGTCCAGATGTTATAGACGCCGGATTTCCGGTCGCTGACGAAATACAGGCGGCTCCCGTCAAGGCTCCAATCAGGCCAAAAAGCGTTGCTGGAATCGTCCACGATCTTCTTCGCGACCGTCCCATCGAGCTCCTTGATCCATAGCTTCGCGGTATTGGCCCCGCGATAGCCGCGCCGCCACCAGAAACCGTTTTCCATGCCTTCGGAAAACAGGACGGACCTTCCGTCGGGACTGATCCGGGCCTGATAGGCCCAGTTCCAATAGGTTTCGAGAACCGGCAGCTCGTTTCCCCCGGTCAACGGGACCTTATAAAGGCTAGAGGACGAAGCACGGCCGGAACGAAAGATCACCCAGCGGCTGTCAGGGGTGAAATCCGTGGCCACGTCATCGCCGGAATGGAACGTAAGCTGGATGGGAGTTCCTCCCTGCGACTTCATTATGAAAACATCGTTGTTGCCGAAACGATTCGAAGTGAAAGCCAGCCACTGGCCGTCCGGCGACCAGATCGGCTCTCGTTCATAGGCTACGTTATCCGTCAAGCGGTAGGCTTTGCCGCCTTCGGTCGGAACCAGCCAGATGTCCCCCATATAGGAAAAGGCGATTTGCTTGCCGTCCGGGGAGATGGCCGGATGTCGGGCCCCGATGAGCGGTTTTTCCTCCGCTTGGACTATGCCGGAAAGAATAAAAAAAACCAGCGCTGTAAAAAGAAAAAATGCGTTTATTCGTCTCATCGTCCAATCCTCCACACGGAAATTATATTGAATTCAGATCAAACGAAGAAGAATAAAATTTAAAAAAATGTACTATTTATGAACAGTTTTTGAAAATTTTATTCAAACCACTCTAAATAAATTAATAACGATATTATTTATCTAATATGTCCATATATTATACATTTTTTATTATATAAATAAGACGATTAAAAATGCTCTATTGTATTGATATATATGTAATTAGCTAATTTAGGGTTATATTGGCATTAATCTTGCTGTTATTAAAAGTGAAGATAGGAAGAGGGAAAAAGATAATGAGAAAAATTTCGATCCTGGTCGCAATCATAATCCTGGCATTGTCCGCTTCATCCGCATTCGCTGAAATGGTTGAACTCAGCTCTGCTTCTTCCCTGATCGAAACCGCGCTAGTCCCGAATCTTCCTTCCGCCTTGGCTAATTTCGATCTTATTCCGATTCCTGACAAAGAAATCAGTTATACGGAACTCGGTGATCTGGATCTTAGCCCGAGAAACGTCGTTTATGGAGCCGGAAGAAGCTATTTGAACACTGATTTCCGAACATCTTCGATGGGCGATAAGCTCTTCACGGCTTCTCTTGTCTCGCTCGTTGTTCTGAATGTCGCGGATTACTTTTCGACCTTGGACGCTCTGAAGCATCCCGGCCTCGGAGAGGGCAACCCTTTGATGAAGCCCTTCGTCAAGAGTCCCCTCGTCTTTGCCGCGGTCAAGGCGGGGATTTCGACACTCTCTTTTTTGAGCATGAAGTCCATATACAAAAAAAATAGGCCCCTTGCCTGGGTTCTTTCCACGGCCGCCAACTTCGCAATGTCCTATGTCGTCTCCAACAACCTTCGCCTCATCGATAAAATCAAAGGAAGATAATGCCGATGAGCCCTGACATTGACGCTTGTCTCAAGGAATTTCAAGAAGTTAAGTCCAATAGTGATCTTCATTCTCCGGCCTTAGACGATCAGTTAATCGATTATCTTCTCGAAACGGATTCCCAAACCAAGATCCAGATCGCCCGCGTGCCGGGGATCGCAAAATCAGAAAAATCATAAATCCTGTTTCTTGCTCACGGGCAGCTTCATTATTCTCGCGGACCTTTCCGCGGAGAATCTCTGCCTGTTATTAAACGATAGGGATAGAAGTGTCCATTAATGAGACATTTTTCGCGGCGGAGAAGGATTTGTTTGTTTACAGGTGCTCAGACTTATTTTTATCGGCTAGAATTTCCAAGATTTCCTTGACTCTTTGATCAAGATCCTTCCGGCAAACCAATAAAGCGTCTTTCGTGTCGACGACAATCAGATCTTTGACCCCGATCAGTGCCGTGAGTTTTCGCGGGTTATAACATAGCGTGTTTTGAGAATCCAGAATGACGGCGTCGCCTTTCACCGCGTTCCCCGATCCGTCCTTGTCCCAGATGTCGAAGAGGGACGACCACGCGCCGACGTCGGACCATCCGAAATCCCCTTCGCCGACGAGCACGCCATCGGCTTTTTCCATAAGGGCGTAATCGATGGAGATGGCCGGAATTTCTTCAAAAATCGCGGCCATCTTCACTCGGGATCCGCTTTTCAAGGCCTCCAACATGCGCCGCCAATAGGGAAACAACTCCGGGGCGAAGCGTTCAATTTTCCGGGCGAAAACCCCAGCCCGCCAAATGAACATTCCCGAATTCCAGTAATATCGGCCTGACCGGAGAAAATCCAAGGCCGTCTCATAAGAAGGCTTTTCTTTGAACGCCTCGACGTCCCAAAAAGAAATACCGGCATGCCGGCGGGTCTTCTCTTTGCGATATTGGATATAACCGTATCCCGTCGAAGGAAACGTCGGCGGAATGCCGAAGGTGATCAGGGACTCCTCGCTTGCCGCAGCCTCGGCGGCCGCTTCGAGTCTCTTCAAAAAAGCCGAGTGCTCGGCGATCAGATGGTCGGACGGAAGAACGGCGACCACGGCCTCCGGATTCCGTAAATAAATCCAGGCCGTGGCCATGATGAGCGAGGGCGCCGTGTTTTTGCCCTTCGGCTCGACCAGCAGGTTCCGCTTCGGCACGCCCGGCAATATCCGCCGAATGGTCCGCGTTTGCCCGCCGTTGGCGACGGTATAGATCTTCGTCGACGGAACAAGCGGATGGAGTCTCAGCACGGTTTCCTCGATCATCGTCTTATCGCTGATGATCGGCAGGAATTGCTTCGGCGTTCTTCTCCGGCTGAGCGGCCAGAACCGCGTGCCGCTTCCCCCGGCCAGGATGACCGCGTGAAGATCGGGTTTCCTTTTCATCACTTTCCCAATTTTTTGATGGCCTGCTCGACGGCCCCCTTCATTTCTTTCTTGATCGCCTCGAGGTCTTGTTCGGTCTCGGCTTCGAAGCGCAAGACCAGGGCCGCCTGGGTGTTTGAAGCCCGGACCAATCCCCAGCCCTTCGGAAATACGGCGCGCACGCCGTCGATGTCGATGACCGGATATTTCTCGGCCAGAGCCTTCCTCACTTCATCGACGATCTTGAACTTGACCTCTTCCGAGGCGTAGATGCGGATCTCGGGCGTGCTGTAAGTCTTCGGCAGCCCGGCCAGCATTTTCGACAGCTTCACGTCCGCGCGGGACAGGAGCTCAGCTAATCGCGCGGAGGCGTAGATCGCATCGTCGAACCCAAAAAACCGATCGGCGAAAAAGATATGGCCGCTCATCTCGCCGGCCAGCAGCGCTTTTTCCTCTTTGATCTTTTTCTTGATGAGCGAATGGCCCGTCTTCCACATGATGGGCTTCCCGCCTAGTCTCGCGATCTCGTCATAAAGCAACTGCGTCGCCTTGACTTCGGAAATGATCGCCGCTCCGGGATGCGAGCGCAGGATGTCCCTCGCGAAAAAGATCATCAGCTGGTCGCCCCAGATCAAATGGCCCTCGTCGTCGGCCACGCCGATCCTGTCCGCGTCACCGTCGTAGGCGATGCCGAAGTCGGCTTTCGTCTCGACCACTTTCCTGATCATGTCTTGCATGGCTTCGGGAAGCGTCGGGTCGGGATGATGGTTGGGAAAATGTCCGTCCATGTCACAATAGAGCTCCACGACGTCGCAGCCCAGCTTTTTAAAAATCGGCACGGCCACGACGCCGCCCGTCCCGTTTCCCGCGTCGATGACGACCTTGAGCTTTCTTTCGAGGCGGATGTTGTTCGTGACGAAGTCCTTGTATTCCGGGACGATATCGTACGACGCTTCTGTCCCTTCCCGATCGACGAGGAATTCGTCGTTCTTGATGATGCGATAGATGGCCTGGATCGTTTCGCCGTAAAGCGTTTCCTTTCCCGACATTATTTTGAAGCCGTTGTATTCGGGAGGGTTGTGCGAGCCCGTGATCATGACGCCCGCCTCTCCGTTCTTGTCAAAAATCATGAAATAGAGGAGGGGTGTCGGGATCGTCCCCAGGTCCACGGTTCGGCACCCCGTCGCGCGAAGGCCTTTTATCAAAGCCCGGGAATAGTCCGGCGAGCTCAGGCGGCAGTCGCGGCCCACGACCGCTTCGCGCTTCCCCTGCCGGCGGAAATAGGTGCCCATCCCCCGGCCCAGGATTTCCACCGTGTCCGGCGTCAAATCCTTGCCGACGAGGCCTCGGATATCATATTCTCGAAAAATGTTCGGGTTGATCTCCACGTGCGTCCTCCCGTTTGGCTTAGCTAAAATTTTCGATCAAAAATGGACTTAAATCTCGTCGTGATCAGGTCCCATTTCTTCTGGGCACCGATGATGAACTCGATAAATTCCCGGAACGCGCCGCGTCCGCCGTCCTTCTCACAAATGTAATGCGCGTATCTCTTGACGAGCCTGTGAGCGTCGCCCACGGCCGCCGCCAGTCCCACGGATTTCATGACTTCGAGGTCTCCCAGGTCGTCTCCGATATAGGCGACCTCCTCGGGCTCGAGCCCGTATTTTTCGAGGATCTTCTTGAAGACAGGCATCTTGTCGACGGCTCCCTGGTGGATTTCGCTGATCTTCAGCCGCTCCGCTCTTTTCTCGAGCGCCTTGGAATTCTTACCCGTGATGATGCCGAACTTGAGGTCCGCGAGCTGGGCGAGAAGGACACCCATCCCGTCTTTGACGTCATAGGACTTGACTTCTTCGCCATCGGGAAGCACGGCGAGTCGCCCGTCTGTGAGGGTGCCGTCCACATCCGTCAGGACCATTTTGATTCGCCGAGCCCGCCTTTTATTCCTCATCAAAACATTTCCGTCCGCCAGAGATCATGGAGGTGGATGATCCCCGCGACCCGCCCACCCTTGCCCGTGATGACGAGCGAGGTGATCCTTTTTCGTTCCATGATGTTGAGGGCCTCCGTGGCCAGTCCGGATTTATCGATCGTCAGCGGATTCGACGACATGCACTCCCGCGCTTTCTTATCGAGGAGGGTTTCCCGATATTTCCGGATCATCCGGCGCAGGTCCCCGTCCGTGATGATGCCCTCCAGCGCGCCGTCGTCGTTCACGACACAGGTCAGGCCCAGTTTTTTTTGGGTCATCTCCTCGATCGCCGCGCCCATCGGCGTGTCCGGCTTGACCACGGGAATAGCTCGGCCTTTATGCATGAGGCTTTCGACCCGGAGGAGTTTCTTCCCGATCGCGCCCTTGGGATGGACGGAGGCGAAATCCCTTTCGCTGAAACCCTTTTTTTTCATCAGCGCGACGGCCAGCGCGTCGCCGAGGGCGAGCGCGGCGGTGGAACTGGCCGTCGGGACCAACCCGCTCGGCTCGGCTTCCTTCTCGACGCGGGCGTCGAGGACGATGTCGCTGTATTTCGCGATCTTCGAGTTTTTGTTTCCCGTGAGGCAGATGAGCTTCACCCCGATCCGTTTGATGAAATCGAGGAGGTCGATGATCTCGCGCGTCTCGCCGCTGTAAGACACGGCGATGATGACATCCTGCTTCAAGATCATGCCGAGGTCGCCGTGCCCGGCTTCGGCCGGATGGACGAACATCGCCGGCGTCCCGCAACTGGCCAGCGTCGCCGCGATCTTGCGTCCCACGAGCCCGGACTTGCCCATGCCGATGACGATGATCCGGGACTTCGTCTTGGTGAGCAGGTCCACGGCCTTGGCGAAATTCTCGTCGAGACGCGGGATCAGGGCTTCGACGGCACGGGCCTCGATCTCGAGGACTTCTCTGCCTGTCTGGATGAGATCTCTCTTCGTCATGAAAATTCCTCTAGAGGGCTTTTTTCAAGCGCAGCAGCGCTTTGAGCAATTCTTCCAATTCATTCATTTTCAGCGAATTATCTTTGTCCGATAAGGCCGCCGCGGGATTGTCATGAACCTCAAGAAAGACGCCGTCCGCTCCCACGCTGATCCCCGCTTTGGCCATGGCCGGGATAAACTCCCGATCGCCACCGGAAGCCGTCCCCTGGCCTCCGGGCTTCTGAACGCTGTGGGACGCGTCAATGACGACGGGATAGCCCCAGACCTTCATAATCGGGATGGAGCGGAGATCGACGACGAGGTTGTTGTAACCGAACATCGTCCCACGCTCGGTGAGGATGATCTTCTTGTTGCCCCGGCTCTCGATTTTTTCGACCACGTTTTTCATGTCATGAGGCGAAAGGAACTGCCCCTTCTTGATGTTGATCGGCTTCTGCGTTTTCGCCGCGGCCAGAAGGAGATCGGTCTGGCGGCAGAGGAACGCCGGGATTTGAATGACATCGAGGACCTCGGCGGCCCTTTCAACCTGGTCCGTTTCATGAAGATCGGACAGCACCGGTATCCCGAGACGGTGCTTTATCTCCTGCAGGATCTCGAGCCCTTTCTCCAGGCCCGGGCCCCTGAACGAGCGGAGGGAGGAGCGGTTGGCCTTGTCGAACGAGGCCTTGAAAATGAAAGGGACGTTGAGCCGGCCGCAGATATTTTTTAGGCGACGGGCGAGGGAGAAGCAATGATCGCGGCTTTCGATGACGCAGGGGCCGGCGATCAGAAAAAAGCCGCCGGCTCCGCCGATCTTCAGGCCGGGGCTAATTCTTATTTCTTTCGAGGCGGTGCGCATGACTGGCTCCAATGAAAGCCTTGAAGAGAGGGTGCGGTTTCAAGGGCTTGGATTTGAACTCGGGATGGAACTGGCAGCCCAAAAACCACGGATGGTTCTTGATCTCGACGAGCTCGACCAGGCCGTAGTCCGGGTTCTTGCCTGAGATGAACAGACCGGCCTCCGCCAGCGGCCTTTCATAGTCGGGATTGAACTCAAAGCGGTGGCGATGGCGTTCGTAGATCTCGGAGGTCCGGTAGGTTTTATAGGCGAAGGAATTCTTTTCCAATCGGCACAAATATTGGCCAAGCCTCATCGTCCCGCCGAGATCCTGGATCCCCTTGAGTTCTCTCCATTTGAAGAAAACTTTATGCGGCGCGTCTTCATCGAATTCCGTGCTGTTCGCGCCGGATAGGCCCGCCACGTTCCGGGCGAATTCGATCGTGGCGCATTGCATGCCCAAGCAGATGCCGAAGAACGGGACCTTGCGCTCCCGCGCATACGTGACGGCCCGGATTTTTCCCTCGATCCCGCGATGGCCGAATCCGCCGGGGACAAGGATGCCGTCCTTGTCGCGCAAGACTTTATCGATTTTCCCGGTCTCCAGGTCCTCGGCCTCGATCCAGGAGATTTTCACTTTCACGCGGTTGGCAAGGCCGCCGTGGTCGAGAGCCTGCTTCAGGCTCAAATAGGAATCTTTGAGGCCAGCGTATTTCCCCACCAGGGCGATATCGACCTCGTCCTTGGGATGGGCCATTCTATTGACGAGAGATTTCCACTGCCCCATGTTTCGCTTTCTGGATTCGAGCTTCAACTGCTTGAGGATGTATGTGTCCAGGCCTTCTTTGGCGAATATCAGCGGGACTTCATATATATTGGACACGTCCTTGGCCGTGATCACGGCTTCGACAGGAACGTTCGTGAACAAAGAGATCTTCGTTTTCAGATCCTGAGTGAGGAACCTGTCCATGCGGCAGAGCAGGATATCGGGCTGAATGCCGATCGCCCGCAGCTCCTTGACGGTATGCTGCGTCGGTTTCGTCTTGAGCTCCCCCGAAGTGCCGATATAGGGGACAAGGGTCAAGTGAACGAACAGCGTGTTTTCGTGTCCGAGAGTCAAGCGCATCTGGCGCGTGGCTTCGAGGAATGGCAGGCTTTCGATGTCGCCGACGGTGCCCCCAATTTCGATGATGATGATATCGTTATCGCTCGAAACCGCGTGGAACGCATTCTTGATTTCGTCCGTCACCTGGGGAATGACCTGGACCGTTTTCCCAAGATATTCGCCTCTTCTCTCTTTCCGGATGATCAGGTCATAGATCCTGCCGGCCGTCCAGTTGTGGTATTTAGTCGTTCGCGTCGACGTAAATCGTTCATAATGGCCAAGATCCAGGTCTGTTTCCGCGCCATCGTCCGTGACATAGACTTCGCCGTGCTGGAAGGGATTCATCGTCCCGGGATCGACATTGAGGTAGGGATCGAACTTCTGGAGCGTAATCTTGAAGCCGTGGCTTTCAAGAAGCCGGCCGATCGAAGCGGCGGCGATCCCCTTTCCCAAGCCAGACAAAACGCCTCCGGTCACGAAAATATATTTACCCATGGGGCCTCTTCTTTAAATAGTTTTCAACGTTGATTATATCCTGCGGCGTATCCACGCTCAAGATCGGCCGCGAGATTTCGATCATCTTGATTTTCAACCCGTTTTCCAAAACTCGAAGCTGTTCGAGTTTTTCAATCTTTTCCAGCCTCGAAACAGGCAGATGCTGGAAATTCAGTAAGAATTCTTTTCTGTAGCCGTAGATGCCGATATGTTGAAAAAAATAATCCGGAGCCCGGTAAGGAAGAGATGACCGCGAAAAATAAAGAGCGTTGCCTTCCTTGTCCGCCACAACCTTGACGATATGGCCTTCATTGATGAGGGTCAGATCGTCAACCCGGGACATGAGCGTGGCCATCCGGACCGCAGGATCCCGAAAAGCGCCGACAAGGCCGTCGAGCATGGCGCCGTCAAGGAGCGGCTCGTCGCCTTGAATATTGATGATGATCGGAGCATCTATGCTCGCGGCCGCTTCGGCGACCCGCTCGGTGCCCGTCTGGTGCTCGGCCGATGTCATCAAGACCTCGGCTCCGATTTTTTCCGCGGCCTTGAAAATTCGCTCATCATCCGTGGCGATCACGATCCGGTCCAACAGCTTCGACCGTCGAGCCCCTTCATAAACCCATTGGATCATGGGTTTTCCGAGAATCAAAGCCAGCGGTTTTCCCGGGAAACGGATCGATCCATAGCGGACCGGTATGATTCCCGCGGCTTTTTCCAAGGTTATATTTCCAGTTTTTCCAGAACCTCATGTCCCGGATGAGGAATTTGATTCGAAGTCTGGCACCGGGCTTCGAGGAAAGCGCCTTCTTCCACGATCAGTTTCGGCGTTATAATCGTTCCTTTGACGCGGCCTTGGCTAGTGATCTCGACCTTCTCGGCGGCCATGATATTGCCGCTGAATTCGCCATCGATCACGACATGATTCACAAAAACCTCGGCTTCGACTTTGCCTTTGCTGCCGATAATCAGGACGGTTTCGGATTCGATCTTGCCCTTATAAAGGCCGTCGATCCGCAGTGAGCCTACAAATTTTAGGTTTCCGTTGAATTCCGTTCCTTCGCCCAGAAAACCCATGATCTTGGTTTCGTCCTGCTTTTTTTCCTTCATGATCGCGCTCCTTTTATGAGGTCATAGATTCGGTTGAGTTCATCCAAAGAAAAATAGTAAATTTTGATGACGCCTTTTTTCGAGTTTCCGGCAATAGCCACCTTTGTGCCCAGTCTTTTTAGAAGTTCCTCCTCGACCGCATGAAGGTCCGGATCGGACTTGGTTTTCCGCGAAACCGGTTTCCTGCTAAATTTTGCCACGATCTTTTCCGTTTCCCGGACGGAAAGGCCTTTATGGATGATCTTTTTGGCAAAATCGAGCTGTATTTTCGAATCCTCGAGGGCGAGCAGGGCCTTGGCGTGTCCCATCGAGAGATTTCCCTCCTGGAGCCCATCTTGGATCGCGTTCGGCAATTTCAATAATCTTAAAAAATTGGCTACGGACGCTCTGTCTTTCCCCACTTTGTCCGCAACATCCTCTTGTGTATAACCAAGCTCATCGGTCAGCCTTCGATAGGCCAAAGCAATTTCGATCGGGTTTAGCTCTTCCCGCTGAAGATTCTCAACAAGAGAAACTTCAAGCTGCTGTTCTCTAGGAATATTCCGGATGAGCACTGGAATTTTGTTTAAGCCGGCTCTTTGCGCCGCACGCCAGCGTCTCTCTCCGATCAAGATTTTATAGGACGCTCCCTCACGGACAACGATAAGCGGTTGCAGAACGCCGGCCTCCCGGATCGATTGGGCCAGTTCATCTATAGCTTGTTCCTCAAATTTCATCCTTGGCTGCAAAGGATTCGGCTTGATCAGCCCGATATCGAGCTCTGCATATGACTCATCCTTGAGGATGCCGAATTCCTCTGGGATGAAAGCTTGAATTCCTCTTCCTAACGCCTTTTTCATTTTTCGAGAATCTCCTGGGCTAAATTGAGATAAGTTTCGGTGCCTCTGGATTTTGGGTCATAGAGAACTACCGGCTTGCCGAAACTGGGAGCTTCGGCAAGTCTGATGCTTCTGGGAATAATGACTTGATAGACGATTTCTTTTAGAGATTTTCGCACTTCTTCCGCGACCTGGCGAGATAAGTTTGTCCTTTCGTCATACATTGTCAGAAGAATTCCCTCGATTTTCAATGTCGGGTTAAAATATGTGCGCACTTCATTAAGCATATGGAAAAGATCGGGAATTCCTTCCATGCAAAAAAATTCCGTTTGAACGGGAATCAATACCGAATCCGCGGCAGCCAAGGCATTAATCGTCAAATAACCGAGCGACGGAGGGCAATCGATGATGATAAAGTTGAATTTCAATCTTATTTTATCCAATGTCTCACGGAGCGCTCTTTCCTTGTTCTCCCTGGAATAAAGCTCGACTTCAACTCCCGACAATTCGGGGGAACATGGGCAAAGATAAAGATTATCGAGCTCCGTTCCTTCGATCTGGTCCATTATGTCGACTCCGTTCATCATAGCCTGATAAATACCCCTGTTGGGAGCTCTTGCCCTGCCGAGACCGGCTGTCGCCATTCCTTGAGGATCGAGATCCACAAGAAGAACACGCATTTTTTTGATGGCTAATGAAGCGGCTAAATTAATGGCGGATGTCGTCTTTCCCACGCCACCCTTTTGGTTGACTACCGCAATGATTTTATTCGCCATTGTTGAATGTTCCACGTGGAACAATTTCCCTCGCGATATGCTTTTTCTTCTGGGCACTTAAATGAACATAAACACTGAAAACGTCAGATGGAGTGAGCCCCGCGATCTTTTTCATTTCGCGTATTGTCAGAGGCAAATATTTCTTCATTTTTTCGACAGCTTCTCTGGTCAAACCATGGATTGTACTGAAATCCATCTCTACGGGAATTTTAAGGCCATCCATCTTAGAAATCTTCGCGACCTCTTTTTCCTGTTTCTTTAAATACCCTTCATACTTCACTTCAGCTTCAATATGCCTGATCTCTTCGTCGGTAAAAGCTGCGGTAATCGTTTCGTATTCTAGCACATTCCTAAAATGAATTTCAGGTTTTTTTAGATAGTCTTTTAAGGAGATTTTTTCTTTGTTTTCCAGGGTGATCTTTTTCTTTTCCAAATGAAGAAGGACGGATTTGATCCTTTCATTTTTCTCAATATGAGCCGCAAAATCTTCGTCGCTGATGAGCCCCAACTCCCGGCCATATTTCATTAGGCGTTGATCGGCATTGTCGATCCGGAGCGTGAGACGATACTCAGCTCGTGATGTGAATAGGCGATAAGGCTCCTCGACGCCCCTGGAAATTAAATCATCGATCAGAACTCCGATATAGGCTTCGTCTCGACGGAGGACAAATCCCGGCTTTTTTTCAATTTTCAAAAAAGCATTAATCCCGGCCATCATTCCTTGGGCAGCCGCTTCCTCGTAGCCTGAGGTGCCATTGATCTGGCCGGCTAGAAACAAATTTTCGACGATTTTAGTTTCCAGGGTCGGGTGGAGAAAGGTAGGAGCGAAAGCGTCATACTCGATGCCATACGCGGGCCGAAGGATTTTAGCCTGATCCAGGCCTGGAATACTGTTTAAAATTTCTTTCTGTGTCTCAAACGGCAGGCTCGTGGAAACGCCGTTGACGTATATTTCCGCGGTTTCGATTCCTTCGGGCTCAAGGAAAAATTGGTGCCTTGCATGATGGGGAAATTTCACGACCTTATCTTCAATGGACGGGCAATATCGGGTTCCGACCCCGGATATTTTTCCGGAATATAGGGGGGATTTAGCGAGGCTGTTCCGAATGATTTCGTGAGTCTTCGCGTTCGTATAGCCGGAATAACAAACGACCTTGTTCTCAAGATGCCTTCGAGTCCGGAAAGAAAAAGGGACGGGCATCTCGTCGCCTGGCTGAGGCTCGAACTGCGCCCAGTCAATCGTATGCTTGTCAAGCCTCATCGGCGTGCCCGTTTTCAAACGGATAGTCTTCAATCCTAATTTTTTTAGACTTTCGCTCAACTCATGTGAAGCGGGCTCATTGGCTCTGCCTGCGGAATAGCTCTCGAGACCGATATGAATGAGGCCGTTTAAAAACGTCCCCGGGCTGATGATCACGGCCTTGGCTTTAATTTTATGGCCATCCAAGGTGGCTACGCCTACGGCCCTTCCGCGCTCGACAAGAACTTCGGCCGCGATACCTTGGAAAACGGTCAGATTAGGGATGTTTTCGAGCCAATTCTTCATAGTCAGGCGGTATCGCGCTTTATCGCACTGGGCGCGCGGCGCTTGGACGGCGCCTCCCCGGCTCCGGTTTAAAAGCCTGAAGTGGATGCCGGTTTCATCAGCCAGCCGTCCCATGATTCCCCCCAAGGCATCGATCTCCCGGACAAGATGACCCTTGGCCAAGCCTCCAATAGCCGGGTTGCAGGACATTTGAGCGATCGTGTCCAGATGGATCGTAATCAAGCAGGTGGAAAGCCCCATAACGCTTGTCGCATGAGCCGCTTCGCAACCGGCATGGCCAGCCCCGACGACAAGGACATCATAAATATCCGCGGCAGATGCGCTCATGTCATTTTCCAAGGCAAAATTTACTGAAAATATGCTGAATGACGTCTTCCGCCCTGATTTCTCCGGTCAATCGTCCGATGAGGGGGATCGCGGCGCGGATTTCCTCGGCACAAAATTCTTCCGGATAGCCGCTTTCGAGGAGTTCCAGCCCTTTTTCGAAATGCCTGAGTATTTCCTCGAGCTGGAGTTTTTGCCTGATATGAAAAATAATTTCATCACGATCTCCAAGCTCAGGGGCAAAGACATCTTGGATTTTCCGTTTCAACCGTTTCAAATTAGTTCCCTTCAAGGCTGAAATTTCAAGAGAAGGGAAGTCCTTGAACCGCTTTTTGATTTGGGCAGCGTTCATTTTTTTAGGCAGATCAATTTTATTGAAAACGAGAAGAGCTTTTTTTCCCCGGAACTCCTCAAGAAGCGCAAAATCCTCTGCCTTCTCCTTGCGAGAAATATCCAATATCATAAGCAGGCCGTCGGCCTGAGAAGCGATTATCTTGCTTCGCTTTATGCCCTCCTTTTCGATTGCCGACGCCGGTTTCCCCAGGCCGGCCATGTCCACGAGGTTGAAAAACGTGTCCTTGATTTTGATTTTCTCTTTTATATAATCCCGGGTCGTTCCGGCAAACGGGGTTACGATGGCCCTCTCATCCTCGAGAATGGCGTTGAAGAGCGTCGATTTTCCGACGTTCGTTCTTCCCGTAATGGCTAGGGTAACGCCGTCGGTCAGGGCTTTTCCCGCATTATAGCTCGATACCAGATCGGCCAAAAAAGCGACCATCTTTCCAAGGGAAAGAGCTATTCCGCCCGAGGAGACTGGAATCACATCGTCGGGAAATTCTATCGTCGCTTCGATCCTGGAAATGAGATCTAGCGTTTGGGCGCGAAGCCGGGCGATCTTTTTGGAAAGGCTGCCGTCGATCTGATTGAAGGCGAGTTTTGCGGCAATAATCGAATCGGCCCGGATTAGACCATTGATCGCTTCCGCCTGGAGAATATCGATCCGGCCTCTGACATAGGCCCTCCAGGTGAATTCTCCAGGATGCGCATGCCGCGCGCCTGCCCGAATTCCCAGGCGTAAAGCCTCTTCCATTACCGCCGGGCCACCGTGGCAGCTAATTTCGACGACATTTTCCTTGGTGTAAGAATGAGGTTCAGGGAAAAAAAGGCAATATCCTTCATCCACCGCTTCCTGACTTTCAAAGTCCATGAGATTTCCAAAAACGGCCTGCCTGGGAAGAATTTTCGCGCCGGCCTTCTTCGCTCGAAACATCCTTTTCGCGATTTTTAGGGCGTCTATTCCGCTCAACCGGATAACGCCGATACCCCCGTATCCGGGAGGCGTCGAAATCGCGATAATCGTGTCCTCGAGGCTGAATTCCAGCATTTGATTAAGATTTTAATGGAGTGGAGGATATTAGTAAAGGGGCGCTCGAATGCGGCGAGCTGCATATTCGGGGCGAAGTTCAGTCCCCGGTCTCTATTTTCCCTGCCTATCGATCGGAAAGATCTTGACCCGCTTTAAAAATCCTTCGCCTAGGCTTTCGCTCGTGATTCCGGAGATCTGGTTGACGGCAATATGAACGATTCGCCGTTCATAAGGATTCATGAGATCCAGGATTTCGTTCTTGCCCGTCTCGCCGACCTGGCGGGCCACATCCTGGGCATATTCACGGAGCCTTTTTTCTTTCCTTTTTCGGAAAAATTCGCAGTCCACCTGGACTTTTTGATTGGAAATTTTATTCAAGACGTGTTGGAGGGCCAGAAGGAGGTCTCCGTCCTTCCAGAGAAGAAGCTGTTTGTCTTCGCCGTCGAAGACGACGAAAACGAATCCGTTCTTCTTTTTCACTTGATACGTGATTTCGAGAGGGAAAACACGCATGAGTTTCTCGAGAAAATCAGAGACAGCATTTTCCTCGGCCGCGATCTTCGGCCAGGCGCGGATGACGATTTCCTTGCTGATCCCGAAGAGCTTGGTCTTTTCGGTGACGATCTCATAATTGAGCTCGGCCCTCGACAGTTTCAGCTTATGCTCGGCATGGCCGATGGCCTCCTCGAGATTCTTGCCTTTGAATTCCTTGAGTTGCTCGTCGTTTTGTTCAGGCTTTTCTTCGTTTTCCATGGGATTCAACCTTTTTTTTGGCCATCATGCGGTTCATGATATATTGCTGTCCGATCTGAAGAACGTTGGAAGTCAGCCAGTAGAGCACCAGTCCGCTTTGAAACGACATGAAAAATATGGTCATGACGACCGGCATGATCAACATCATCCGCGCTTGAGAAGGATCGGCCGATGTCGGCGTCATTTTCTGGCTGATGAACTGCGTCGCGCCCATGAGAAGCGGCGTGATATATAACGGATCCTTGACCGAAAGATCCTTGATCCAGAAGATCCAAGGGCTTTGCCTCAGCTCGATTGCGGCGCGCAGCAGGCTGAACAGTCCGAAAAAGACAGGAATCTGAAGGAGCATGGGCAGGCAGCCGCCGGCCGGGTTGACCCCGTTCTCCTTGTAAAGTTTCATCATATCTTCATTCATCTGCCGGCGCTGGGCGATATCGGTCTTTGATTTTTTATATTTGGCCCGCAGCGCTTTTATCTTGGGCTGGAGCTCGGCCATTTTGGACATGGATTTCGTGCTGCTGTAGGTCAGGGGGAAAAAGATGATCTTGATGATGAAAGTCAGGACGATGATGGCGAAACCCCAATTCGGAATGAACTTGTGGATGAATTTCAGCGTGACGAAGAGAATTTCGGCGATGAAGCCGAAGAAGCCGAATTGGACGATCTTTTTCGTATTCTGCCCGAATTTGTCAAGAACCTCGAATTCCTTGGGCCCGATGAACACTTTACCGGGATTGGCGACAGCCACGTAAAATGACGGCAGCCTATTCGCGCTGTCTTCCTTCAAAAAAACGGCTTTTCCGGGCGCCGCGGCCGGCAGGAAAATCGCCGCGAAATAATTGTCGTCATAAGCGGCCCAAGACACATAATTGGCCGCGCTCTTGATAGGATCGTATCTTCGCTCATCAATTTTCGGAGTGGCGGTCCCGATCATAACGGTCATGCCTCGGCTGGCGCCGGTGCGGCTGAATTCATCCGTCCCGGCGCTCCGCAAACCCGGTCCCCAGAGCAGCCACGGTTCGACGGGCTGACCGTTTCTTAGGATTTGAATATTGATGCCGAAATCGTATTTTCCTCCGAAAAACGAATATTCTTTCCTGACGACGAGTTCATCGCCGAGGGCATATTCAAAAATGACATCTTCACTTTGGCCGTCGGGCACTTCAACCGGTTCAGCCTTATCATTGAGATCAGGGACGACGCCTCGGCTTTTTATCGTAATCCGGTAAAGCCGGCTATTGAAAGCATTCGACAAGACGGTTTCGTGGTTCAAGCCTTTCATCGGATCGGGATTCTCGTCCAAGAGAGAGAACGGAAACATTTTCATTTCCGCCGCCGACTCGGAAACCAATTCCAGGTCTTCATTTTTGTCGTTCTTATGCTTTTTTAAGCTCCAGCTCGTCAATAACCCGCCCTTATTGGTCCAATCAGCCGCGTAGAGCGAAGTCGAAAGCTTTAAATGCTTCTCGTGGTATGCTTCTATATTCTTTATATTCAACGATTTAGATTCTTTTTTTGCATCTTTGGCCGGGGCAGGGTTCGATAGCGGCTTCGCTTCGAGCGGTTTCGACGGCGAGACGGTCGTCGTGATGGGAGTCAAGACGGGCGAAGGTTTGGGTTTCGGTCCGAGCACGAGCTGCCAGACGAGCAAAAGCAAAAAAGAGAGGACGATCGCGAGCAACAATTTCTTTTCCATACTATGACCTCTTAAGGGACGGGATCAAACCCTCCTCCGTGAAAAGGATGGCACCGGAAAAGTCTTTTCGTCCCAATCCAGAATCCTCTGGCCAGCCCGTATTTTTCAACGGCCTCGGCCATATATTCCGAGCAGGTCGGATAAAATCGACAATGCCGTCCAAGAAAAGGGGAGAGAATTTTTTTATAAGCTTTGATGAGAAATAAAAAAACGCTTTTCATGAAATTAGCGCTTCCCGCCGATCGCTTGAAGTGCCGCAAGATAGCGTTCGCGTAAATCTCGCCATGTCGCCGCCTGGATGTCTTTTTTGGCGATCAGGAGAAGATCCACCGGATATATCAGCAAATCCTTGTTCCTTCTGAACAATGCTCTCATTCTGCGTCTGATCTTGTTGCGCTCGACGGCGTTCCCGACTTTCTTGCTGGTGACAACGGCCATCCGGGAATGACCAAGCCTGTTGGGAAGATAAATCAGGTTAAAATATTTTCCTCGGGCACAGACGCCGCTTTTATAAAGATCGTTAAAATCTTTCTTCTTGCGGATCCTCTCGAGAGGACCATAGCTTTCTATCATCAAACAGCGAGGCGTTTCCGGCCTTTCTGTCTTCTTCTCTTGATGACTTTCTGTCCGCCCTTGGTGCTCATGCGGACCAGGAATCCATGGTCTTTCTTCCTTTTTCTGTTGTTCGGTCGGAATGTTGGCTTCATAATCTTAGGTCCTTTAAGGGTAGTATGTTATTAAACCTCCGATATCCTGTCAAGCCGGATTTCTCTTGACCCTAATACAGTTTCCAAGACGAGGGGTAAACGAAACCCTGTCCCCATCTGATGAATCCCCTGGAAGCTGATCATTTAATCGCTTCCCATGGGGGCAGAGAATCATGTCCCCGAAACTTTATTAGGGTCGGAGATTTCTCCTATCTATTTGACTCTTTTAGGGAAAAAGGCTATAATGAGTTATTCATGAACTCATTTAAGATTGGCGATAGAGTCATTTATCCCAATCAAGGCCTTGGCGTCATCGAAGACATCCAGGTTGAAGCCTATAACGGGGAAAGCTTCAGAATCATCCATTTGAGGATTCTGAACAATAACACGCTGGTCCTCGTTCCATCCTCGTCCGCCGAAGAGATGGGCATCCGCAAGCTCATCTCCCAACATGCCGTGAAAGAGATCTTCGACTATATGAAGAACGGAGATGTCGAAGTGAGCATGAACTGGAAAGGCCGCTACAAAGAGCACGTGAATCTGATGAAGTCGGGCACGATCCTGGACATGGTCTCGGTTCTGAAGAGCTTGTTTTATCTCAGCCTCGTCAAACCGCTCTCCTTCCGAGAGAAGAAGATGATGGAAAAGGCTAAAGAGCTGATCATCACGGAGATCTCCGAGGCGTCGTCCATGCCCTCGTCTCAGATCGAACGGAAGATCATCCATACTCTTTCGCACTGTTTCAAAGACCTCAAGGCCGGCTTGGACATCTGAGCTTTACCGCCATGCTTTTGCCTTCAATTCTCCTGTTCTTGCTCTTTATCATCCTCAGCGCCTTCTTCGCCTCTTCGGAGACCGCCTTCATCGGTTCCAACCCCTATACCCTGGAATATCTCGAGAAAAAGGGCTCGAAACGGGCCGGCACCGTAAAAAAGATCCTGGCCCGGATCGACGATTTCTTGACGACGGTCCTGATCGGCAACACGCTCGTCAACGTCGCCGCGGCCTCCGTGGCGACCTACGTGTTCGGGTTTTATTTCCCCGATAAAAAGACCGCCGTCTTGCTCGCCACGATCACGACGACCCTCATGCTCCTGTTCTTTTCCGAGATCAACCCGAAAATCTACGCGGCCTACAACCCCCTGAAGCTTTCCTTCCTGTTCGCCAGGCTCGTCCGCGCCTTCATGCTCCTGTTTTATCCGTTCGTCAAGAGCTTCTCGTTCCTCTCCAGCCTGATCTTCCCTTCGACCGGGAAAAAGTCCCCGGGCATGTCGCGCTCCTTCACCGTTGATGAAACCAAAGTTCTCCTGACGTCGGGGATCAAAGGAATGTCGGCTTTCAGGAAAAAGATGATCGCCGAGATCTTGGATATCGCCTCGCGTCGGGTAAAAGAGATCATGACGCCGCGCCCCCGGATCAAGGCCATCGAGATCGAGTCGTCCCGTGAGCAGATCCTGGCCATCGTTCTCCGCGAGGGATTTTCCCGTTTTCCCGTTTTCAGGGGGCGGCTTGATCACATTGAAGGGCTCATCCACACCAAGGATATCATTCCCTATCTCATCGACAACAAGGACTTCGACTTGACGAAATTTCTCCGTAAGCCTTTCTTCGTTCCCGAATCGGCCTCGGTCGAAAAGGTCCTGATCCAAATGCAGGAAAATTCCGTCCACATGGCCTTCGTCGTCGATGAATTCGGCAACATGGAAGGCATCGTCTCCCTGCAGGACATTCTCGAGGAAATCGTGGGCGATATCCAGGACGGCTATGACGCAAAGGAAGAGGAATGGTTTACGCCGGTCGGCGAAAACGCGTTTCTGATCAAGGGCGCGGCCGGCATCAAGGATATCAACCGGAGGCTGCCTCGCCCTCTCCCCGAGAGCGGCGAATATACGACGCTGGCCGGGTTCTTTTTATACGAATTCGGCCGGATCCCGATCGAAAAGGACGACTTGGCTTACAAGGGAATGCATTTCATTGTCGAAAAAATGAACAAGCGGCATATCAGCCTCATCCGCGTGGAGATCCCCGATGCATGAGCCGAGCCGGGCAAGAACGATCGCCGTCAATAAGCCCGCGTTTTTCCACTACGACATCCTTGAGACGATCGAGGCGGGCGTCGAGCTCCTGGGCAGCGAGGTGAAAGCCATCAAGGAAGGCCGGATCAGCCTGAAAGAAAGCTTCGCCGAGATCAAGGACGGCGAGGCGTTTCTTCTCAATTGCCACATCAGCCCTTATGAGCCGGCCAACCGCTTCAACCACGATCCGCTGCGGCCGAAGAAACTCCTTCTCCACCGCCGGGAGATCAAGCGCCTGACCGGGAAAATCAAGGAAAAAGGGCTGACGCTCGTGCCGATCAAGATCGTCCTCAACGAAAAAGGCCGGATCAAGGCCGAGGTGTCCCTGGCCAAGGGCAAAAAAGTCTATGAAAAAAAAGAGGCGATCAAAGAGCGGGAGAGAAACCGGGAATTGCGGGCGCAGCTAAAATACGCACGGCGATAATTCACTGGCCAGCCGGATGGCCTCGGTCATGCTCCGGGGGTCCGCCGCGTTTTTCCCGGCGATATCGAAAGCCGTGCCGTGGTCCGGCGAAGACCGGATGAACGGCAAGCCGAGCGTCACGTTGACGCCCGTCGCGAAGGCGTCCAACTTGAAAGCGATCAGCCCCTGGTCGTGATAGAGGGCGATGACGATCTTTTCGGGATGTCCGAGAGCGGTCCGGAAAATGACGTCCGGAGGATAGGGTCCGCTGATCTCGAGCCCCGCGGACCGCGCGTCTTCGATGGCGGGCCGGATTTCGTCTTGTTCTTCGCAGCCTAAAAGCCCGTCCTCTCCGGCGTGAGGATTCAGCCCGGCGACGAGAAACTCGGGCTTCCCCGGCCTGGCTTTCGCCGCGCATTCATGGAGAGCGCGAAAGAAATTCGCGAGATTCTTTCTCGTCACTCTCGCGATCGCCTCCCGCAAAGCCAGATGATGGCTGAAGAGCGCGACCGTCATCTTCTCGGACCAGAATGTCATAACGGCCCCGGGATAGAATCGCTCGAGATATTCGGTGTGGCCGCGCCAGGGGATTCCGCCAAGAGCCCAGGAGCGCTTGGAAACAGGGGCCGTCACGAGCGCTTGGATCTCTCCCTTTCTCGCGGCTTCGACGGCCTCTTGAAAATACAGAAAAGACGCCGAGCCGTTGTCTTTATCGGCCGCGCCTTTTTTGACCACCCTCAAAGATGTCGGTACCTCCCGGATCGCCACGGCCTTCCGGTCCAACTTCAGGCCGAGCGCGTTTTCTTCATTTTCCAGGATGGACGAAGAGCCGAAAAGAACATAGTGGACCGCGGGGAACCCCTTCGGGTTTGCCAGCGATTTTATGACGATCTCGGGGCCGATCCCGCCCGGGTCTCCGAGCGTGATCCCGATCCGGGACAAGCTCATTTCTTATCGTCGGGCTCTGGTTCGCCGCCGTCCTTGCCTTCGCTGAGCTTATACATGTATTTGATGTTGCTTTTGAAAACGAGAAGATTCGGAGCGTTGTCGCGGTTGAGCTTGATGCAGTTGCGGTCATACCATTCGATGTAGCCCTCGATCACCTGGCCGTCGCCGAAAACCACCGCCATGGGCGTCTTCTTGCCCATTTGCTTGAGATAATAATAATTTTCCGCGGACGTGTCGGTCGGGGGGTGTATTTTCTTCTGGGGTTGGGGCTGCGGCTGATGCAACGGTTGTTGTTGTTTGGCCATTTCGTTGGCCTTTATCTTATCTTTGATCTCCGTGAAATTGGGTCTGATAAGCTTTCTATTCATGAGAAAACTCCCTGGCGAAAAGTGAATCGCTGATTGCTTCGTTAGAGCTTGTCAAGAATAATACCACCAAATGCAATAAAAATCAAAGCCATTCGGGGGATCAGGGACGGATCAAGGGCTTGAGGGCGGAAAACCAGTTCCCGGCGAGGAAGCGGTAACCGTCGTTCGAGGGATGAACGTCGGGGAGGAGATCCGGCCGGCCGAGGAAAAGCGCATAATTATCGACCAGCGGAAGATTCTCCTTCGCCGCGATCGACCGGACGGCCGGGTTGATCTCGGCGCTGACCCGTTCCGCGGACTCCGGCGCGAAAGGGAACGGCGTTTCTTTGGGGATGGGAGGGATCGTCGCCAGCAGGATTCCCGGCGCGTTCCCGGATCGGTTTCGAAAGCCGCGAAAAACGGCGATGATCTTCAGCATGTGGCTTCGAAAAACGTCCGTCGGCGTATGATCGGCATCGACGCGCACGTCGTTCGTCCCCAGCTGGATCAGGATGAAATCGGGCCGTTCGGCTTTCAGGCGTTCCGTGTTTCGCTCCAGAAAATCCAAGTATTGCCCGGATGTGAATCCGCTCCGGCCGTAGTTGAGAACGCGGGCGCGAAGCTCTTCCCCATTGAAGAGCCGCTGGAGAAAATGCGGATAGGCTCCGGCCGTGATGCTGTCGCCGGCGCAGAAAACGATGACGCCCCGGGGTGCGGAGGCGCAGACCGAGATGAAGAACGGCATCAGGAGAAGAAGGGAATACCGGCCGATACGGATCTGCATAGAATCCATTATAATGGGTGGCCTTGCGCCGGACAAGGCGCCGCGCGGATCATGAAAAAAGCCGAAAAAACCCGGTTGACAAATTCCGGTGATCCCCCTACAATGAATCTACCGATAATTGCTTGATAAATAAATACTTATGATAAAGAGAACAAAAAGATTTCTTTGCCCGGCCCTCTTTCTCTCCCTCGTTTTCCTATTCGGCGCGACGATCATTCTCCACGATTATTTATGCCAAGAGCATCTGCATGAGATCTACAGCCCCCTGCACTCGTATTATAACAATCCTCCGGCTTTTGAAGCCGGGGCCTTTTTCGGCCGGCTTCCGGAAACGAATATCCTGATCGTCCCAAATGAAAAAATCCATCTTTATGAGTTCATAAAAAACATTTTCCATCCCCCCGATTTCCAGTCTTAAGCCTTCCCGGGTCTCTTTCCCCCCATCCAGTTCGGTCTTTTTTACGGAGGCTTGACGTGAGGAAACAACTTTCTCTTGTGCTTTTTTTCGCCGCGCTCTTCTGTCCGCCGGCATTCGGAGAGGACGGGCTGACCCTCGACCAGGCCGTCCAGACCGCCCTGAAGCGGAACCCCGCGATTCTCCTGGCGCAGAAGAACATGGCGGGCGCGACGGCGAAAAGGCTCCAAATGGAAGCGCTGTCCGACCCGACGCTCGTTTTCAGAGACGAAGGCCTTTCTCTGAAAAACCAGCCTTCCGGCGGCAGCGACAAGGAATACAGCCTGGGCATCGAGCAGGGACTCGAGTTTCCGGGGAAAAGAGCCTTGCGGGCCGAGATCGGCCGCTACGGCGAAGACCAGGCCGCGCTCGAGCTCGAAAGGACCCGTCTCCTTGTCGCCGCGCGAGTGAAAAAATCCTATTACAAGGCCGTGCTGTCCCGGAGAACGCTCGAGTCTCTGGAAAAATCTTCCGGTTTGCTCGACCAGTTCGGCGAGAATTTAATCATTAAATATCGGGCCGGAACCGCGTCCTACAGCGATGTCCTCCGGGCCAAAGTGGAAAAAGCCCGCCTCCAAAACCAGATCATCGAGCAACGAAAAGACGGGGCTTTGGCCAAAGCGGAACTGAATCTTCTGCTGGGCAAAAAAGGCGATGACGCGCCGACCTTGTCGACCGATATCGCTTACATCCCTTGGACCAAAAGCTTGCCGGTCTTGATGGAAGAGTCGCGCGCGGCAAGCCCGACGTTGAAGCTTCTCGCCTCGAAGCGCCGGATGTCCGAAGCGGGTCTTCGTCTGGCCCGGAAGAGCGTTCTTCCCGACTTTTCCCTGGGTCTCTATTTCCCGAGCCTTCGCGGGAGCGCCTGGGGGTTCTCATTGGGCGTCAATCTTCCGCTCTGGCGAACACGGCAGAACGGCGAGATCATGGAAGCCCAGGCCGCGGACGACAGCGCTCTCATTAACGCCGAGAACGAAGAGCTCCGAATCATGACCCGGATCGAGAACGCTTATGCCGGCGTCAAGGCCTCGGAAGAACAAGTGAAGATCTTCGAGCAGCGGCTTTTAAAGGACATGGAAGACGAACTCAAGCTCGGCCTCAGCGATTACCAATTCGGCAAGCTCGAATTCTTCAACCTGCTCGATCTTTATCGAACATATACCGTGGCCCAGCTCGAGCACTTGAAATCGCTCTATCTCTATTTGATATCCCTGGCCGACCTTGAAGTCGCCGGCGAGGAGGATTCATGAAAAAATCGCATGTCATCATCATCGGTATTCTGACCGTCGGATTATCTTTGGCCGCGTGCAAAGCCGCTCCCGAGAAGGAAGCGGCGAACCCCTCCGCCGAAGAAAAGGCCCCGGCAGCCGTCACCCTGACGCCGGAAGCCGTCAAAACCGCCGGCATCGTGGCCGTGGAAGCGGGGTTCCTTCCCGCCGTGCGGACGATCCATGCTCCGGGCGAAATCATTTTCAATCCCAAGAAGCTGGCCCATATGACGACGAGGACATCCGGCCGGATTGAACGGCTCTTTGCTTATCAGGGAGACAAGATTCGGGAAGGCCAAACGCTCCTCCTTTTTTACAGCAAGGATTTTCTCTCTCTCCAGGCCGATCTGCTTCAAGCGCTCGATCGTTTCAAAAGGCTCGAAGCGGAACCGGCGGAGCAAACGATCGCCCGATCTCTGCTGGACTCGGTCAGGAACCGTCTGCGTCTCCTCGATGTCACGGACGAGGAACTCGCCGAGATCGAGAAAACCGGGATCATCAAGCCCTTGCTTCCCGTGCGGGCCCCGCTGACGGGGAGCATCCTCGAGAGCCTGGCGATCGCCGGCGATTTCGTCGAGTTCGGCGTCGATCTGTTCAGGGTCGCCGATCTCTCCACGGTCTGGGCGGATATTCACATTTTCGAGAAAGACATGGCCAGCGTCAGCCCGGGGATCGAGGCCGTGATCCGCATCGGCGCGTATCCGGGACAAGACTTCAAAGGCCGGCTTTTTCAGCTCGGCAATAGTGTCGAAGAAAAAACGAGAACCGTGGAGGGCCGCGTCGAGCTCGCGAACGCGGACGGCCGGCTCAAGCCGGGGATGTATGTCGAGGCCGAACTTCTGTCTTCCACGGGAGCGCGAATCCTGTGCGTGCCCGCGGCGGCCGTCCAGGATTTTCAAAACAAAAAAATCGTCTTCGTCAAGACGGGGGAAAACATCTTCGCCCTGCGGGAGGTCGAAACCGGGATTTCCTTCGACGGATTCGTCGAAATTCTCAACGGCCTGAAGGACAAGGAGACCGTCGTGGCGGGCGGCAGCTTTTTTCTCAAATCCGAGATCATGAAAAAGAGCCTGGGAGGGGATCTGCCATGATCGAACGCATCATTTCGTTCACCCTGAAACAGCGGCTGCCCGTCATCATCTGCGTCCTGCTTCTCGTCGGCCTGGGCGTTTATTCCTTTCTCCGGCTGCCGATCGACGCCTTTCCCGACGTCACGAATATCCAGGTCGAGCTGCTGTCCAGCGCGCCCGGTCTGTCTCCCATCGAAGTCGAAAAGTTCGTGACCTATCCGATCGAGATGGCCATGCGCGGGCTGCCCCGGCTGGAGCAGCTCCGCTCGGTCTCGAAGTTCGGACTCTCGGTCGTGACCGTCGTCTTCGAAGAAGGGGTGGACGTTTATTTCGCCCGGCAGCTCGTGCTCGAGCGCCTGATCGAAGCCAAGGACAGGGTTCCGGCCGGCGTGGAAATCACCATGGGGCCGGTCTCCACGGCCATGGGCGAAATCTACCAATACACGCTGGAGGGGAAGGTTTCCGCCGGAGCCGCGGAGAAAGTCCGCTATTTGACCGAAATGCGGACCGCCCAGGACTGGATCCTTTCGCCGATGCTCAAATCCATTCCCGGCGTCAGCGATATCAATTCCTTCGGCGGCTACATCAAGCAATATCAGGTCGTGGTCGATCCGGACAAGCTCGTCAAATACGACCTGTCGCTCGACGGATTGGCCGAAGCGCTCAAGAAAAACAATCTCAACGTCGGCGGGAACGTGCTGCAGAGCCAGGCCCAACAATATCTCGTCCGCGGCATCGGCCTCCTCCAGTCCGTGGACGACATCGGCGCGATCGTGCTCCGCTCCGAAAAAGGAACGCCCGTCCTCCTTCGCGACGCGGCCGACATCCGGGCCGGACAGGCGGTCCGCCAGGGCGCTTCGGTCAAAGACGGCAAGGAGGAAGCCGTCGGCGGGATCGTCATGATGCTCCGCGGAGCGAACAGCCGCGAAGTCGTCAAGGCCGTCGAAGATCGCGTTTCCGAGATCAACTCCAACGCCATCCTCCCCCTCGGCCTGAAGATTAAGCCGTTTTACCGGAGATCGGAAATCGTGGAGAAAAGCGTTCATACCGTGACCGAGGCGCTCATCATCGGATTGTTTTTCGTCAGCTTCGTTCTCTATCTGTTCCTGCGCAGCTTCCGGGGCGCTTTCATCGTCATCCTGGCCCTGCCCCTTTCGATGCTTTTCACGTTCATCATGATGCGCCTGGCCGGCCTCTCGGCCAACCTCATGTCGCTCGGCGGTCTGGCCATATCCATCGGCATGATCATCGACGCGACCATCATCCAGGTGGAGAACGTCGAGCGCCATCTCGGAGAGCCGGGCGCGGCCGGGCGAAAAATGGCCACGGTCTTAAAGGCCGTGCTTGAGGTCCGCAAACCGAGCATTTTCGGCGAGCTCATCATCGCCCTGACGTTCATCCCGATCATCGCCCTGCAGGGGATCGAGGGCAAGATGTTCTTGCCTCTGGCGTTCACCTACGTGATCGCCCTGTTCGCCTCGCTCGTGCTCTCGCTCTTTGCCATCCCCGCCTTTTGTTTTCTGATCCTCAAGACAAGGAAAGAGAAAAAGATCGTCATCATCGACGCCGCGAGAAAAGCGTATCTCCCCCTGTTGCGATGGGGGTTGAATCATAAAGCCGCGCTTCTCGTCGTCTGCGCGGTCCTTTTCGGGGGGACGCTCGCCCTGGTTCCCCGCCTTGGAACGGAATTCATGCCGATCATGGACGAGGGCGCGTTTGATTTCGACATCCAGTTCCTGCCCGGGATCTCCTTGCCGGAATCGCTCGAGATGAGCCGCAAAGTGGAAGAACGGCTCATGCGGTTTCCTGAACTCGAGACGATCGTTTCAAGGACCGGCCAGACCGGGATCGCGCTCGAAGCCCGCGGCGTGGAAAAAACGGGCTATGTCGGGATGCTCAGGCCTCGCGCCCAATGGACCACGGCCAAAACGCGCGAGGATCTCACGGAAAAAATGCGCGAGGCGATGACCGATTTCCCGGGCATGGCCTTTTCTTTCAGCCAGCCCATTGCCTGCCGGATCGACGAGATCGTGGCCGGAACGCGAGCCCAGCTCATCATCAAGCTCTTCGGCGAGGATCTTGACGTATTGAAGGACAAGGCCAACGATATCGCCAAAACACTGTCAAGGATCCGCGGCACGGCCGACCTGGTGGTGGAAAGCATCGCCGGGCAGCCTTACATTTCCATCCGGACCGACCGGGCAAAAATCGCCCGCTACGGCATCAACGTTCAGGATGTCCAGACGATCGTGGAAACGGCCATCGGCGGGAAATCGGTGACCCAGCTCTTCGAAGGCGAGAAATATTTCGACGTCCAGCTCCGCTTCCCGGAAAACAAGAGAAACTCGGCGGAGGCCATCGGAAACATCCTCGTCGCCTCGTCTCAGGGGACGAGAATTCCCCTGAGCCAGATCGCCGACATCGTCACCTCGGAAGGTCCGTCCCAGATCAGCCGCGAAGCCGGCCGGCGCCGGATCGGCGTCGAGTGCAATATCTCCGACCGCGACCTCGGAGGCTTCGTGGCCGAGGCCAAGCGCCTGGTCCGGCAGAACGTGAAGCTTCCGCCCGGCTACTACCTCACTTGGGGCGGCCAGTTCGAGAATCAGCAGCGGGCGATGCGGCGCCTGGCGATCATCCTCCCCGTCACGATCGGACTCATTCTCTTCCTGTTGTTCGTGACCTTCAATTCCCTGCGCTTGGCGCTGCTCGTTCTCGTGAACCTTCCCTTCGCGCTGATCGGCGGAGTGCTTTCGCTCTATATCGCCGGCCTCTACCTCTCCGTCCCGGCTTCCGTAGGATTCATCGCCCTCTTCGGCATCGCGGTCCTCAACGGGATCGTCCTCATCTCTTACATCACCCAGATGCGAGAGCAGGGGAAACCTATGGGCGAGGCGATCCTTCACGGATGCTCGAACCGGCTCAGGCCGGTCCTGATGACCGCGTCGATCACGATTTTCAGCTTGATTCCCCTCTTATTCGCCACAGGACCGGGATCGGAGATCCAGAAGCCGCTGGCTGTCGTGGTCGTCGGCGGATTGGTGACCTCGACGCTGCTGACGCTGCTGGTCCTGCCGGCCTTATACGGTTGGTTCGCGCCCAAAAAGGAAAAAGCTCCGGATCAAGGCTAGGGCCGGCGTTCTTACGCTTTTTCGGTTTGGACGTCCCGGGCGGGCTTCTCCGCTGTTTTCTTTTTCCCGCTCAGGTTGTCGGCAATGACGTAGAACGCTGGCACCACGACCAGGCTGAGGACCGTCGACAGGATGAGCCCTCCGATGACGCCGATGGCCATGGGCACGCGGATTTCCGACCCGGAGCCCAGGCCCAAGGCGGGTGGAATGGCGGCCATCATGGTCGCCGTGGCGGTCATGAGAATGGGCCGGAGGCGGATGGGCCCGGCCTTCTGCATGGACTCCCTGGCATTGAATCCTTTGGCCTTGAAGGCATTGGCGTAATCGACCAGGATGATCGAATTCTTCTTGACGATGCCCATGAGCAGCAGCAGCCCGATCATGCTGAAGATGTTGAGCGATTGGCCGGCGAGGAGGAGAGCGAACGCGGCCCCGGCGATGGACAAGGGCAGGATCGTGATGATGGTCACCGGGTCCTTGTATGAGTTGAATTGGGAGGCGAGGATCATATAGGCGATCCCGATGCCCAGAAGCATGGCGAAGAGCAGGCTGCTCATCGATTCGCGGAAGGCGACGCTGGCGCCGCCGAGGACGATACGGTAGCCCATGGGCAGACCTTTGCTCTGACTTTCCACGTACCTGATCGCCTCGTCCTGGGCATGCCCTAGGGCGACGTTGGCGAAGATCGAGATGGCCCTTTCCCTGTCCTTTCGGGTTATAGCCTGGAGGGCGGGCTGCTCGTTGTAGCTCACGAGCGATGAGAGGGGGACGAGGGCGCCCGACCGCGTTCTGACTTTGAGCTTGGCGATGTCCTCCGGCCGGGAACGCTGAGCGGCCAGGAGTTTGAGGCGGACGTCGATACGGCGACCGCCGGAGCTGTATTTGCCGATCCGCACGCCGCCGACGAGGGCGTTCAAGGTCGTCGCGACCTCGTCGATCGAGACGCCGACATCGGACGCCATCGCCCGATCAGGCTCGACCCTGAGCTCGGGCTGGCCCAGCCGGTAGTCCGAGTCCAGGTCTTGGACGATCCCGCTCTCTCGGAGTTGGCCCATGATATCCTGGCTGAGCGAGACGAGCTTTTCCCAGTCCGAGCCGCGCACGGAAAATTCGACCGGGAATCCGCGCTGGGCGGTAAGACCCTGTTGGGACAGGTCCTGGATGACGGCCCGGATGCCGGGGACGGCGTTCAATTCGCGCCTTAGGATGGTCGAAAGATCGGCCACGCTCAGTTTCCTCTCCTTGGGCGGGACGAGGGTGATGTTCATGCTCCCCGAGCTTGCGCCGCCCATGCCGATGTTCAAGAAAGACTGGATGACCTCGGGCCGCCGCCCCACGATATCTTCCGCTCTTGCCATCAACATGCTCGTTTCCGTGATATCGGCGCCGACCGCGGTCTGGATTCGGATCGACATGCGGCTTAAGTCCTGGGTAGGAACGAACTCGGACGGCATCGAAGTCAGGATGACGATCGCCGCGACAAAAAGGGCAAGGCCCCCGAGGAGAATCAGCCCGGGCCGTTTCAAGCTTCGCCCCAGGACGCGGCTGTAAAGCCCTTCCAGCCCTCGAAAGCCGCGATCGACGAGAAGCCCGACACGGCTCCTTCCTTCCCGTGATGTCCTTAAAAATTGGGAGCAGCGGGCCGGGGCCAGGGTAACGGCCTCGACGTAGGAGAGAAGGACGGCCAGGCAGAGGGTGATGCCGAACTGAAGAAAGAACTTGCCGATGATCCCCTTGACGAAGACGACGGGAATGAAGATGGCGACGACGGCCAGCGTCGCGGCCAGGGCGGCGAAGGCGATCTCCTGGGTTCCGCCCAAGGCAGCCTCAACGAGCCCCTCGCCTCCTTCCCGATGACGAAAGATGTTTTCCATGACCATGATGGCGTCATCGACGACGATGCCGACAGCCAGGGCCATGGCCAGGAGGGTGAACGTGTTGAAGGTGAATCCGAGGAAGTAGATGATGGCCACCGTGCCCAGGAGGGACATGGGAATGGCCAGGATGACATTGAGCGTGCTGGAAAAGGAGCCGAGGAACAGCCAGCAGACGAAAGCGGTCAGAAGGACCGAGAGGAGGATCTCGAATTGGATCTCATTGACGGATTCCTCGATGAACTTCGTCGTGTCGAAAACCACATTGGTCGTGATGCCTTCCGGGAGGGTCTTCTGAAATGTGTCCAGGGCGGCCCGAACCGACTTGGCCAAGGCCACGGCGTTCGATCCGCGCTGTTTTTTTATCGACAGACCCTGAGCCGGAACGCCGTTGACGCGGGCCAGCCGCCTCGTGTCGTCGAAACCGTCTTCGACGAGCGAAACATCGCCGACGTAGAGGGGGCCGCCGTTGACTTCGCGGACAACGATCTTGCGCAGAGTCTCCAGGTCAATGGCTTCGCCGAGGACGCGGACGTTGACCTCTCGTCCCGACGTCTCCAGACGGCCGGCGGGAAGCTCGATATGCTCGCGCTGCAAGGCCTCGATGACGTCTTGGACGGTCAGTCCTTTTTCGTCGAGTTTGGTCGCGTCCAGCCAGACGCGAATGTTGCGGTCCTGGACGCCCATCAGCGAGATCTCACCCATGCCGGGGATCGTCTGAAGTTTCTCCTTGAGGCTGTATTGGATGTAATCGGTCAGGACACGAGGAGGAACCGCGCCGGCCAGAGAAATCATCATGATCGGTTGATCCTCGGGGTTGGACTTGGAGATCGTCGGTGGATCGATGTCCCGGGGAAGGGAACGGGTGGCCTGGGACACTTTGGCCTGGACGTCCTGCAAGGCCAGGTCCACGTCCCGGGACAATTCCATTTCGAGAGTGATCGACGCGCCGCCCATGCGGGAGCTCGAGCTGATGGTCTTGAGGCCTTCGACCTGGACCAGCGCTTCCTCCAAGATTTCGACGACATCGTTCTCGACGACCTCGGGAGCCGCGCCCGCCCAGGAGATATTGACCGAGATGGTGGGAAAGTCCACATCGGGGAACTGGCTGATGCCGATCCGGGTTCCGGCCACGATCCCGAAAACGATGGTCGCAGCCATCATCATCCAGGCGAGAACAGGCTTTTTAACGCATACTTCGGTGATCTTCATCGGGGAGCTCCTCGCGGCGCTTCATTTCTTTTTCGGGCCGGGAGCGGCCGGGGCCTGTTCGCCGGATTTTATGACCTTCACCGGCGCATTGGCGCGCAGCGCGTCGGCGCCGCGAACCACCAGTAATTCGCCGGGCTGCAGCCCGGAAAGGACTTCGGCCTGGCCGTCCGCGGTCCGCATCCCAATTGTCAGGATCCGTTCTATGGCCATGTCCTTTTCGATGACGTAGGCGATAAAACCGCGCTCGCTGGGCCGGATCGCTATCTGGGGGATAACCGGAGCGGTCCGAGAAGCGCTGACCGGGATCGTGATCTCGGCAAAGGCTCCCGGCCGGAGGGCCATGTCGCTCGTGTCGCGGATCTCGGCGGTCACGGCGACCATCCGGGTTCCTTCATCGGCGGCCGCAGCGACGTGGACGATCTTGGAAGCGTATTCTTTCTCGTTGTCCCTGACTTTGAAGTTCGCAACCTGTCCGGGCCGCAGCTCGGCCGCGGATCGCTCGGGGACGCTGAACCTGAGAAGGAGAGGATCGCGGCGGATCAGGGTGGCAAGAACTGTTCCGACCTGGACGTATTGTCCGGTCTGGACGGTCCGGGTCTGGAGGATGCCGTTGAAGGGAGCCCGGACATAGGCGTCATGGAGGTTGAGCTTAGCCTGGTTAAGCGCCACAAGGGTCTGAGCGACATCGGAGGCCGCCAGTAGGACTTTGGTTCGCCATGTTTCAAGCTCTTCTCCGGGGATGAGGCCCGGCGTCTGGGTGATGACAATCTCGCGGCGTTTCAGCCCGGCCTCAGCATCAGCCTTCGCGGCCAGGGCCTTGTCATAGGCCGCTTGGGCCGATTCAACGGCCAGCTTATAGCGCTCGGGCTCGATCTCGACCAGGATTTGATCGACCGCGGCCAGATTGCCCTCGGCGAACAACACCCTGTCCACGACGCCTGAAACTCGGGCCGTGACCTGGACCTTTTCAAAGGCATCGACCGATCCCACGGCGATGACGGTAAAGACGAGCGAACGAACCGTGACGGGCACGACCTCGACGGGAAAAGTGACTTTTGATTTTTCCGCGGCCCCTCCCTTTTTTAGGGGAGGCGACGCCTGGCCCTCCGTCTGGCCGCCGCCTTTATTGCAGGATGGAACGATGAGGAGGCAAACGAGGATTGCGCAGGCGAACGTCTTATCTATCCATTTAATTCTCAATGATCGTCTCCTTTCCAAAAGGGTCCAACCCCAGGGCGGCATCCAGATTCAGATAGGCAATTCCCAGGCTGTACTTGGCCTGGACAAGGCCGACTTCGGCGTCAAAGAGCCCGACGTTCGCGTCCGCAACTTGGAGGGCCGTGGTGAGTCCCTGGCGATAAAGTTCGTTGGTCTCCGCGGCATTCCTTCGGGCGACTTCAAGAGCGACGGTGGCCAGCTTGAGCGCAGCCTTCTGATTGGTCAAGGAGACGAGCGCGTTTCGGACATCCAGCTCCACGCGGCGCATCGCCGCCTGGAGGTCCAGATCGGCCTGATAAGCGAGCGCTTTTCGTTCGCTGTACTCCCCGTTGCGGGTGAGCCTGTCGAAGATCGACCAGCTCATGGTCACTCCCACGTTCCAGTTAAAGTTCTTGCCCGTCAAGCCGGCTTCGTTGGTATAACCGTATTGGCCGTTCAGGCTCAAGCTGGGCAGCCACTTCAGGATCGGTTCCAGGATGAGCGCGTGCTGGGACTTAGCATGCCAGCGCAGAGAGATGACGTCGGGCCGCTGGCTTTGGGCTTCCGGAATCAATTTTTCGACGGCCGCCGGCTGCTCATCGACGGCCTGAAGAAGGAAATCGGGAGCTTTCAGTTTCCTCGGGGGCAGGGCATTTAAAAGATAGCCGAGCTGAAGATAGGTGGTCTCGACCTGACCCGTGACCTGCGTGACGCCCATCTCGGCGGTGGCATATTCAAGTTCCGTCCTCGTGACGTCATTGACCGAGACCAGGCCGGCGGAATACCGGGCCCTGGCCGCATCCAGATTCTGCTTGGCGAAATCGAGACGGTGGTTGGATGCGACGAGGATCTGATCGACGCTCAGCGTCATGAGGAAGGCGTTGCTGACTTCGAAGCTCAGGGTCCGCTTACTATCCGCCGTCGCGTACCGCTGGGAGATCCTGTCGGAGTCGGCCTGCTTCAGGGCAGGGATGCTGTGTGAATCGAAGAGGATCAAACTCAACTGCGCGACGCCCGAGAGGGCGTTCAGGTCTTGGATGACGACGGGTTGGTTTCCGACCACGCGGATGACCTCGAACGGCCGGCGCGTATAAGTGCTGGAAACGCTGATGTTCGGCAGGAAGAAAGCGCGCGCTTTGGTAAGCCGCGCATCGGCCGCATTGACGCTTTGGTCGGCGGACAGAGCTCGTTCGTTCCCGCTCAGGGCCATCTTGATCGCCGATTCGAGAGTCAGGAATTCTTCTTCGGCCCAAATCAGCAGCGGGACGAGGAGGCCAAAGAGCAAAACCGGGGCCAAGCCACGGAGCGTCTTGCGGCGTCTCTTAGATTCCTTTATCCTCTTCACTTGATCGAGCCCTCCTTTTTCGAAGCGTCCGGGACACATAAGATAATCCCAAACGTTTTTTGACGTCAACGTCAAATCATTACCGATCCGGAGAGGAATAAGAAAGCCTCCCCCGGGGGAGGCTTTCGCTTTTTTCAGTCAACCGAAGCCGGGCTGCTGCCCGGCAAGACGTTTTCCCGTTCAAAACCCGTCCGTTTTCGTTATTTATTGTTCACCAGATCGGAAATCTTGATGTTTCTCTTTTCGAGAATTACCCCCATGGACCGGTCAAGGGCGACCTGGGCCAGATTGTAGTTGATAATGGCCTGGAGTTCCGCAACGCGAGCGTTCGTCAGGTCCCGCTGATCTAGGAGAACGGTATAATTCGTGCTCATGCCGACACGAAGCTTATCCTGTTCGGCCTGGAGTTTTTTCTCGGCCAGGTCCCGGGCGACCGTGTAGGCCTGGACCTGTTTATAGGTCGTTTCGAGGGTACGGACGGCGTTCCTGATTTCGAGGACCACCTGTTGTTCCTGGCTCTTCATGTTGATGAGCGCCTGGTCCAAGTTGAGTTGGGCCTGTGCGGCGCTTGCCCGCGAAATCATATTGCTCAAAGGAATGGTCAAGTTCAGGCTGACCTGCCAGTTCTGATACTTGAAATTGAAAGCGTCCTTCAACGCCTGCGAGCCGCTCCCCGGAACGGTTCCGATGACGTTGCCGTCGAGAGGATTACCGCTATAGAGGATCTGCGTGCCGGCGACGCCGGGGCTCCAGTAGCGCGCGTTGAAGCTCAGGTTCGGCAGAAGCTGGTTTTTGGCATAGGTCAGGCCCAGGTCCTGGATTTTGAGGCCGATCTGGGAGATCTTCAAGTCGGTCCGTTTCTGCATGGCGGTCATAAGGGCCTGGCTCAGGTCCACTTTCACCTCTTCGAACTTCGGCTTGTCCAGGGCCACCACTTCGCGCAGCCCCTGCTCCTCTTCGCTCGAGAGATTGATGAGCATTTTCAACTGGTCTTCGCTGCTCTTCACCGACGCCTCGGCCGCGATAATGCCGGCCTCACGGTTGGCCACCTCGGCCTCGGCGCTCAGGACATCCATCGGGGCTAGCGTGCCGATCTCGACCGAGTGCTGGTTATTCACTAAGGAATCCTTGGCCAACTGGAGGGCCAGTTGCTGCACTTTGAGGTTATCGATGCTGTAAACGAGGGTCCAATAGGCCTGGGTGACGCTGTAGACCATGTCCTGGACCGTTTTGTTGAAAGTGGCCTCGGAAATGTCCAGGCTGTTCCGGGCGATGATGATGCTGTAGTTGGCCATCCTGTAACCGAAGCCCTGCAACAAAGGCTGGGTGAAATTGAACGAGAGCTGGCCTTGGTAGGCGGGGTTTATCGTCTGGCCTCTCTTGTTGGTATCCGATTTACTTCCCGTGACGGAGATCGAAAACGACCCGCCGATGGGCGTTTGCTGAGTGATCTGGCTGGAATAGCTGTTCCCGATCGTGATATTCTGGGCTCCGGGCGAGTCGAGCCAGGAATACGAGGCGCTTTTATTGCTCGAATCGGTAAAGCTGAACGACAGCGTGGGATAATACTTCTCGGCGGCCTGGGTCAGGGCCATCGCCGCCACCTCCGGCGAAATGATCGCGGCCTGGAGAGAGAGGTTTTTCTGCAGCGTCCGCGTGATGCAATCATCGAGGGACAACGAAAGCGTTTTGCCCTGGGGCTGCGGCGTCTGGGCCTGTCCCCAATTCAGAGCGGGCCAGAGCAATAACAGCAAGCCTATAAGACTGATGGTTCTTCTGATCTTCATATCAAATCTCCTTCATTATTCGTATCTCAGGGCCTCAATCGGGTCGAGCTTCGACGCTTTGCGGGCGGGGTAGAACCCGAAGAACACGCCTACCGAAGCCGAGAAGAGGAACGCGAGCAGAACGGAATTGATGGAAACGACGGTCGTAATGGAAGCGAAAATGGGGATGTACTTCAACAGTTTAGAGATGCCGACGCCCAGGATGATGCCGAGAATTCCGCCGATCAAGCTCAGGACGATCGCTTCGACGAGGAACTGGAGCAGGATGTCCTTTTCCCGGGCGCCGATCGACATCCGAATGCCGATCTCCCGGATCCGCTCAGTCACCGAAACGAGCATGATGTTCATGATTCCGATTCCGCCGACAAGGAGTGAGATCGAGGCGATGCTGCCCAGGAGCAGCGTCAAGATATTGGTCGCATCGGCCGCGCTCTCAGCGATGTCCGCCATGTTGCGAACCTGAAAATCGTCATCCGAACCGGGCATGATCTTATGCCGATTCCGGAGGAGGTCCGTGATCTCCGCCTGGGCCTGCGTGGTCGTGTCCGCGGAAGCGGCCGAAACATCGATCGACGAGATGAAATCGGTCTTCTGCAGCCGCATCATCAGGGTCGTATAAGGAACGCAGATCATGTCGTCGCGGCTGCCGAAACCCGCGGATTCGCCCTTGGCCACCAGAACTCCGACGACGGTGAAGGGGACTTTCTTGATCCGGATGACCTTGCCGATGGGATCATCGGTATCGAAGAGGTTCTTTCTCACTTCGCTGGCCAGGACGCAGACTTTGGCCCCGGACTTGACCTGGTTGTCATCGAAATAGGCCCCCAGATCTAAATCCCACTTGCGAATATCGGGATAGGCAGCTCCCGTTCCCTGGATGGATGTGTTCCAGTTCTTGTTTCCCAAGATGACCTGGGCCCGGGTGCTCACGCTGGGAGATGTGTCCTTCACGGAAGGACATTGTTCTTTGATCGCAACGGCGTCTTCCACTTTAAGCGTGTTGAAGCCGCCGAATCCCGTCCGCACGCCGCCCGTATTTTTGCTCCCGGGGCTGACGAACAACAAGTTGGTGCCCATGGCGTTGAACCGGGCTTCGACCGCGGCCTTGGCGCCCGCCCCGATGCTGACCATGGCGATCACGGCGCCGACGCCGATGATGATGCCCAGCATGGTCAAAAAGGTGCGCATTTTGTTCCGGCCGAGAGCCCGGAATGAAACTCTTATGACTCTGAAAATGTTCATTGCCGGACTCCTTTAGCTGTTTTCTTCCCTGACGAACAGGCCGTCGCGGATGAAGATCCGCCGCCTGGCGAGCTGCCCGATATCGGGATCATGGGTGATGATGACGAGGGTCTTTTTCTGCTTTTCGTTGAGGTCGCGGAAGATGGTCATGATCTCCTCTCCCGTCTTGCTGTCGAGGTTTCCGGTCGGCTCGTCGGCAAGGATCAAAGCCGGGTTGTTTATGAGGGCTCGGGCGATGGCCACGCGTTGCTGCTCTCCGCCCGAGAGCTGGTTGGTCTTGTGTAATTCGCGGCCTTTCAGCCCCACGGACGCCAGCGCGGCCATGGCCCGCTTCGATCGTTCCTTCCCATGGACGTTCGAATACAACAAAGGGAGTTCGGCGTTTTCGAGCGCCGTGGTCCGCGAAAGCAGGTTAAAGGTCTGAAAGATGAACCCAATCTTTTTGTTCCGAGTCGCCGCAAGCCTGTTCTTGTCGTATTTGGAGATGTCCTCGCCATCCAGGAGATAGCGGCCGGTCGTTGGTTTGTCCAGGCAGCCGAGGATGTTCATCAGCGTCGATTTTCCGGAGCCGGATGGCCCCATGATGGCCACGAAATCGCCTTCCTTGATGGTATAGCTGACGCCCTGGAGAGCCCGGACCTGGGTTTCTCCCATGATATAAGTCTTAGTCAGGTTTTCAAGTTGAATGACATAGTTGTCCATTGTCTTCTATCTTTAAGTGCGGAAAAATTACCGGCCGGGGCCGCCGCCCATTCTGATCATCGTCGGTCCGCCGAAGCCCATATTCTGCTGCGTGGTTTTGGCTGCGTTGGCCGGGTTTTCCTCGCCGAGGAGCATTTTCATCCCTTCCTTGAGTTCGCCGCCGCGGACTTCGGTATAGTTGTTGTCGGTGATGCCAAGCCGGACAAAGACGGGGAAGACCTTGCCCAGATCGTCCTGAACCCAGACCTGGCCGCTCGTCCTTTGCCGGTTGCGGGCCTGCGCCTGCAGACGGGCCAGTTGCTCGGCTGATAAATCTCCGCTCAGGGCGCTGCGTTGGCCGCCTTGGCCGCCTTGACTGCGGTTTCCGGTCTGACCGCCCTGCGTTTTATCTCCCGGCTGGTTGCCGCCCATCTTTTGGCGCATCTCCAGCTGGATCTTTTCCAATTCCTTGGGATCCAGGGTGGGCGTATATCTCAAAGCGGCGTTGGCGACTTTGAGGACGTCCTTGGCTTCGTTGACGACGATGGAAACCGTGGCCGTCATGCCCGGCCGGAGTTTCAACTCGGGATTCTCGGCGTCCACGATCGTCGTATAGGTGACGACGTTCGAGACGACTTGGGATGCGTAGCGGACTTGCCTGACTTGGCCGGTAAAATTCTCTCCGGGGAACGCGTCTACCGTGAAGCGGACTTTCTGGGTTTCCTTCACTTTTCCGATGTCCGCTTCGTCAATGTTGCACGACAGCTGCATCTTCGTCAGATCGCTGGCGACTTTGAACAGCACCGGCGCGGTATAGCTGGCCGCCACGGTCTGCCCGACGTTGACGTTCCGCGTGATCACGACGCCGTCGATCGGGGATTTGATGATGGCGTAGGACAGGTCTACTTTGCTCGAATCGAGCTGGGATTGGGCCTGGGACAGCCTCGAATCCGCCGAGATCACGTTCGCCTTGGCGTTCAAGTAGTTGGCCTCAGCTGTTTCCTTATCTTCGACGGAAATCTGATTTTTCTGGAAGAGGTCCAGTGACCGATCGTACTTTTTCTTCGCGTTATCGAGCGCGACCTTGGCTTGCTCCACGGACGCGACGGCGCTCTTATTGTTCGCTTCGTTCTGGTCTATTTTGGCCTGAAGAAGGTCCAGATCGAGCTGGGCCACGATTTGTCCCGCTTTGACTTGGGAATTGAAATCGGCAAAAAGCTTGTCGATTTTCCCCGACACCTGGCTGCCGATATCGACGACGGTGACGGCGTCCAGCGTTCCGGACGTCACGACCAGCGCTTCGATGTCGCCTTTCGCGACGGCCTCGCTCCTGTATTTGACTTTGCCGTTCTTGCCGCTTTTAAAAAGGCCAAACCCCAGGATGACTCCGACGATAACCACCAGAATCACCGCTCCGATGATCACCTTCTTTTTCATTGATGCTCTCCTTCGTTGAATTTTCTTTTTTTGGGGATTCACTATTCCGTTGATCTTTTTTATCTTTATCTTTACGACGCTCTTCCTCGAGCTTTTGGATCATGGCGTCGTTTTTCCTTTTCTGCTCGGGCGTCAGGACGGCGTCGATCTCTTTCCTGATCTCGTTCCGCATTTCCCCGACATGCTTGAAGAAATCGGTCTGCAATTCCTTGATCCGGTCGTCGTTTTTCTTGAAGATCTCCCTGATCTTGTCCTGCTGCTCGGCCGTCAGGCCCAGATCCTTCGCCCAACGGTCGTGCGAGGGATAGCGCTCGGAGGGGCCGGGCCGCCGGCCATCCGGTTTTTTCGCCAGGATCCAGCGCTCGCCGAAGATTCCCCCGACGATACCGGCCGCGAAAATCAGGACGAGGGACAAGACGATCCAAAGCTTGGATTTTTTCACGGTCAATATCTCCGGCTGGGAAGGCGCTCGTTCCCGGCAAAAATGATCATCATGTTCTTATTTTCGATCTTTTCCTCGTTGAACAGCGTGTTGGTTTCGGCGAGGGGATTGATGTTCCTCAGGAGCAGCGCTTCGGGCTGACTCATCTCGTCTTCGGCCGCCGGGCTCAAGAAGGCGATCGCCCCGATGAATAATCCGATGAGAAGCAGCGAGATCGGGATGGCCCGGCGGCTCCATTTCAGCCAGACGGACCACGGCTCGGCTTTCTCCCGCTCCCGGATCCTGGATTCGACGCGCTGCCAGAAATAAGGAAGGGGTTCGACCTCGGCTTCCGTTCTCAAGCCGCCGAGGACCGCGCCGCAATCCCGCCGGAACTTCAGGCACCGCGGACAGCCGTCGAGATGACCATCGAGATCCGTTCCGCGGCTCGGCGGGAGATTCCCGTCCAAAATCCGCAGAATCCGTTTTTGAGCTTCCTTACACCTCATATGCCCCTCCTTCCGCGCCCAGATAGGGCGTCATCTTATTCCGGAGCAGCTTACGGGCCCGGTGCAACCGCGAATCCACGGTCCCGGGGGAGATCTTCAGGATTCTCGTGATCTCCTCATAGGAAAACCCTCGGATATCCCGAAGCGTCAGGATCATCCGATATTTCTGGGGAAGCGTCGCGAGGACCCGGAAGACGATCTTCTTCCTCTGGTCTTCGGCTTGTATCCGCTCCCGTTCTTTCACCTGATCGTCCGAGACGAACGCGACGTCCTCGAATTCCTCGATCGAAACTTCTTTTCTTCGGGACACTTTTCTCAGGTGGTCCTTGATATGGTTGGCGGCGATCCTGTAGAGCCAGGTGCCGAACTCCGACTTGAAATGGAATTTCGGAAGGGCGAAGTACGCCTTGACGAAGACTTCCTGGGCCAGATCATCGGCCGAAGCCCGGTCTCGGACGAAACTAAAAGCTAAATGGAACACTTTCTTTTCATACCTTTTGACGATAGTCTCGAAGGCTTCGCGGCTTCCCAGCCGGGCCGCTTCGATAAGCGTCTTTTCTTCCATAAAGATCCATAGCCTTCGACCTCCGTCACTTTTTAGACGAAGGTCGTTGTCAATTCTTCCATTTCGCTCATTTTTTTGCAAAACGAGCTTTATTCAAGGTAAAACGCATTTTCGGCGGTTTGGTTTCATGGCCTCGACGGCCATTAAAAGCCTAAAAAGTATAGCAGAATTCGACCTTTACCGATAGATGGAGATTCGTTTTTAAAAAAAATCCCCCTCGTCCATCCCGGAGAGGGACGGCGGCGAGGGGGATTCTCGCGGTTAAGGACAGATCAAGAAAGATAACTTACGTTATTTCTTCTTCGTGGCCTTCCAATCCACGCTGTTCTGGCCCATCTCGACCTTGCCCGTGATCGTGTTGTCGTCGACGATCGTGCCCTTATAGACGGTCGTCATCTCGCCGCGCTGCGTGGTCCGGGTGATCGAAAATTCGACATCCTTGTCCTTGACCGTGCCCGTGCCTTTGGTCTCTGTCGCCTGGCCCTGGGGGTTCGTTCTGGTCATGGTCACTTCCAGCTTATCGCCGGTTTGAACGAATTTCAGGTCCGCCTTCATCTCGCCGCGCTGGGTGGTCATGGAGAACTCCCAGTTGCCGGTCAGATTGACGGCGGCGACGGCCAAAATGCCCGTAAACAGAACAGCCAGCAAAAGAATAAAACTTTTTTTCATAAAAACCTCCTAATCAAACCTTTAGACGATGGAGAAAAAAATTTCTTCCATTTGGCTTAGTCTATTCATTAGACTAAAAAAGAAGCAATTTTTCTTTGATTTCTTTATTTTATTTATTATCAACATAATCCGAAGGGTTATCCATGTCCCGGAGAATGTCCGGGTCGTCGATTTCGACTCGCCGGACGTCCTCGGGATGCCGGGAAAGGAGTTCCCTCAGGCCGGCCTTCGGACTCAGATCTTCGATCTCCGGCCGGTATTTCAGATCGACGAGCAGCGGATGTCCACCGGAATTCCCATAGACCGGCAGGACGAGGCCTTTGTTCGTTCTGCCATATTCGTCGATGACCCTGTCGATCGTGCCCGCCCGAATCCAGGGCTGATCGGCGAGAAAAATCAGCGCGGCCCGAGCGTCCGCGGGAAGACGGCTTATCCCCCATTGGGCGGATGAAAGCATGCCCGCCCGGAAAGCGGGATTGACGGTCATTTCGACGGGCAGATCCTTGATGACGGCCTCGATGCGTTCGCGGTTCGCGCCGAGGACGACGAGCGTTTTGTCGACGGCCGAAGCGACGATGTGCCGAAGCACGGTCTCGATGACCGTGCGGCCCCCGAAAGGGAGAAGCTGTTTCGGCCTGCCCATTCGCTTCGATTCGCCGGCGGCGAGGACGACGGCCCAGATCATGACGGCCCGCCCATTTTCCGTTTGACGAAAACAAGCTCGGCCGCGATGCTGACCGCGATTTCTTCCACGGTTTTCGAGCCGATCGGAAGCCCGATTGGCGTATGGACCCGAGACCATTCTTCCGCGGTGCACCAACCCCGGCGGATGAATTTTTCTCTCAGCAATCGAACCTTGCGGCCGCTCCCGATCATCCCGATATAGCCCGCCCGGCTCCTGACGCAGGCCCGGAGCGCCTCTTCGTCATGGCGGTGTCCCCGGGTGACGATGACGATATACACGTCCGGCGAAACGGGAAAGTCCCGCAGCGTCCGGCCGACGTCTCCGATCAGAATCCGATCGGCTTCCGGAAACCGCGCGGCGTTGGCGTATTTGGGCCGGTCGTCAATGACGGCGACCTCGAAGCGCAACAACACGCCCAGATGGGCGACCGCGCGGCCGACATGTCCGGCGCCGGCGATCACGAGCCGGGGCGGCGGGAAGTGGGGCTCGAGATAAAGCCGGACGCCGGACCGCGTGGTCAAAGACGGCACGGCTTCCCTAAAAGCCGCCCGAATCGTGTCCCGGGCGGCCGCCAGGGACGGATGATGAAGCTCCGCGGCGCGGAAATTTTTCGGGATCCAAAATCGCGTGATCCGATCTCCGCCGGCGCCCCGGTCTTTTTCGATGAGAGCGGCCATGACGCCGGGACGGCGACCGAGCGCCGCCGTCTTCAACTTTTTGAAAACGGGGAGGCTCCGCTCCGGACGCGCGTCGATCAGGATTTTTTGGCGTCCGCCGCAAATTCCGTCCGTCTCCTCGGAAGGCTCCCCGGCCAGATCGAAGGAGCAGACGGCGGATCGTCCGCTCCCCAAAGCCCGGCGGGCCCGTTTTTCGATATCGGCTTCGACGGCCCCGCCGCCGATTGTCCCGCAGACGATCCCGCTCGCCGAAAAAACGGCGGAAGCCCCGGCGATCTGCGGTGTCGATCCTTCCGCTTCGATGATCGTGGCCAGCGCCGCCGGCTTCTTTTTTCCGGCGAGCTCGATCAGCGCGACATACGGATTTCTGTCAGGCTGATACGGCCGTTCCATCCCGCCTGCTATTTCTTTTTCGAGGCTTTCCAGGCCATGCTTCCGAAATCACCCATTTCGGCCTGGCCCGACATCGTCTCTCCCTCGACCTTCCCCTTGAAAATGATCGTCATATCGCCGCGCGGAGAGGAGATGGAGAGCGTCCATTCGATCGCGTCGGCCTTGATCTTGCCCTCGCAGTTCAGGTCCTCGCCTTGGGGGCTTTTCATCGTGATTTTCAGGGCTTCACCCTGCTGCTCGAATGTCACGTCCGAGGGCGGCATGCCCCCTTGGGGCGTATCAATGGTCATCTCCCAGACCCCGCTGACGTCGATCTTTTTAGCCTGGGCCGGGGCCTGGGCTTGAAACCCGCTCGCCAGGAGGACGCCGATCAAGACGAACGATAAAGCCAAACTGATTTTACGCATGATATTTTCCTTTCATGACGTCTTTATTGCGGTTCTTGCCCGGCCAGCTTGAACTTCGCCTTCTGCACTCCGCCGCGCGTCGAGCTGATCGTGACTTCCGCTTCAGCGCCGGGTTTGAGCTGGCCTTTGACTTTCCATCGCACTTCCTTCATCTCGTTCGACTGCAGATAGCCGATCTCCTGACGGGCCCGGCTTCCGACGAACTCGAGGCCGTCGGGCAGGCTGATTTGAACCGTGTCGGGCCGGACGATCTTTATCCGGTCGGCCATCTTGAGAGCGGTCGGTAAATAGCCTTCGTCCGTGACGACGCTCACGATCTCATAGGCGCCGGCCTCTTTCTTCACCGGCTCGATCTTCGTCGATACGATCTTGACCTGAGGAAGCGACTTGGCCAGGAAGATGTTGAACATGCCCTCCTTCTTGATCCACTCCTCGAGAAGCTCGGGCGGCGGATTCTGGTTCCAGAATTTCGGGTTGAAGCCGCCGATCTCCACTTCGCCGAGAGTCGGGTGCTTCACCTTGTGCCAGGGGATGAAATACTTCCCGCCGAGTTCCTCGTCGATGTAGCGGAGCTGTTCGAGCTGTGTGACGCGGCCGTCGCCGTCGTAATCCTTGAGGCGGCCGCCGTTCCAGAGCTCATCGCCGTACCAAACGGCTCCGTAATAGGAATAGCCGAAATCGGGCGAATGACCGAAAATCGGCGAGCCGCGCATCTCTCCCGGCGCCAGGGCATCGCCGCCCCTCCCGGCTCCGCCCCGGCCGCCGGCCGGAGCCGCAGGCCTATCGCCGCGGCCCTGATTGGCGTAATCCCAATACGTGTCGCCCGCGCTTTTATAGCCCGTAATCTTCTTGCCTTCCTCATCGAAATACTTGTAGATCTTCATGTCCTCGGGGAACATGGATTCTTCCATTCGGCTCGTCGATGGCCCGTGAAGGAGCATCGGGACGGAGGTGTCCATCGTTTGTCCGATCGCGACGTTGGGATGCTCGAGGAGGAACATCACCACGGCCCGCGTCTCGGTCTCGGAGAGCGGATATTCGCCGGAGCCGCCCTGCGTCCAGCCGCGGCCGGTGAAATCCAGGCCGGGCATGGGCCGCCAGTTCTCGACATAGTTCCGGTGCAAATCGAGTCCGCCGATGCCGTCCTCATTGATGCGCCCGTCGCCGTCGTTGTCGATGCCCTCGGAATACATGACGTAATCGCCCTTGCCGTCCGCGGGCCGGATCATCAACCGGCCGGATTTGTCGGCGGGGTCGATGCTCATCATCCCCTTGCCCGGCTCGACCTTCTGCCGCATCTGGAGGATATAGCCGTCGCCGTCCATGTCATCGGGCGGGTCTTCGTCGAGCAGCCCGTCGCCGTCGTCGTCATAGGGCCGGACCGTGCTCCGGTTGGACTGGGCGGTCAACAGATAGAGATCGGACCCGTCGGGGTTGTTCTTGGGCTTGAGGTAGAGCGTCTTCGTATCGACGAGCTTCGTTATCTCTGGGTCCTTTCCGTAGTTGGACAGGACGTACCAGCCGATCCACAGGGCGCACTCGGCGGCAGTCACCTCGCCCGAGTGGCGGTTGCCTTCGATGAACATCGCCGGCTTGTCCGTGTCCTTTCCGGTCGCTTTGTTGGTGATCGTGATTTGCCAGATGTCCCGGCCCTCGAAAGTCTTGCCGACCGAATAGATGTCGACGAGGTTCGGGAAGTCCTTGGCCCACTTGTTCAAGAAGTAATTGACTTCGTCGTACGGGTGATAATGCTGGAAATCGATCTGGCCCTGGACCTTGGGCTTGACCATGGGATAGTTCGCGAGCGGAAAGAAGCTCGCCCCGTGTCGCGTGCCGCCGACGATATAGGCCGTCGTCGGTTTCGCCGGCGGCCGGTTGAATTCCTGCGCCGAGATCAGCAAAAGAGCGAACGTGAAAAGAGAAATGAACAGAAAAATCCTGGGCTTGTTGGTCATGCCTTTCCGTCTCCTTTCATGAATTTCTCTGAGCATATAACGTCTTTTTTGGGAAGTCAATTCGCGTCGTCCCCGGTCGATGATCAAAGGAATCCGAAGCTTCGGAGTCTAATGAATGTGAGACGCAAAAATGAGAGAAGCGAATCGAGGAAACGAAAAAACATCGGCGGCGGATTCGCCCCGGGGAAAAAAAGGAGGAAACCTTTTTCCTCCATGCTGCGTATATATAAGTGAAAATGCAAAGATTATAAGGAGGCTAAAATGAGACTCAAAGAAAAAATCATGATCTTCATCGCCGCGGCCGTGCTGACTCTTGTCGGGTTCAGCGCCATTGCCGCGCCTTCCGTCGAACTCATGAGAGTCGGCAAACAGGCCGGTTATCAGATCATCGCCAATTACTTGGAAAAAGCCAAATCGGCCGCTCCCCGCTACGCCGTCAAAGGATAACAGCGTTGCACAGCGGAACCAACCGTCCTCATCCTCTCCCCCTCTTCTAACGGGCTGCCGTTTCTCCCCAAAGAGAAAAAGGCAGCCTTTTTTTTCGCCTTTTTTCGGCTCAGGCCTTTTTCCCGACGATAACGACCGCCCAGCAGGCTATCGCCTTCCCCCGGCCGATGAGCCCCAGCCCTTCATTGGTTTTGGCCTTAAGCCCCAAGCGGTCACCGCGGAGGCCGAGGATCGGGCAGAGGATATCCTTCATGGCCGGGAAATACGGGCCGAGTTTCGGGCGTTCGGCGACGACCACGGTATCCGCGTGGATGATCTTCATCCTCTTCTTTTCAAGCTTGGCCATGACGATTTTCAACAGTTCCGTGCTCCGGATGCCTGTGGTTTTCGGGTCGCGGTCCGGGAACAGACGGCCGATGTCGTCTTCCCCTAAAGCGCCCAGAATCGCGTCGATGAGCGCGTGGATCAAGGCGTCGCCGTCCGAATGCCCGACGCATCCCATGGAAAAGGGGATATCCAATCCGCCCAAAACGAGGGCCCGCCCGGCCGCGAGCCGGTGGAGGTCATAGCCCATTCCCGTTCTAATCGTCAAGCAGCGCCTCCGCGATTTTCATGTCCGTGGGCGAGGTGATCTTCATGTTTCTCGCCTCGCCCAAAACCGTCACGACTCTGACGCCCATCCGTTCCACAAGGGCGGCGTCGTCCGTTCCGTAAAAGCCGTCCGCGCGCGCCTTGTCGAGCGCCTCTTTAAAGAGACTGAAGGCAAACCCCTGGGGCGTCTGGACTCGGGCGAGCCGGGCGCGGTCGAGGGTGCGGACGATCTCCCCGCCCGCGATTTCCTTCACCGTGTCCTCCATGGGGAGGACGGGGACGGCCGCGCCGCTTTTCGCGGCTTCGTCCATGACCCGTTGAATCACGGCCTTCGTCACCAGCGGCCGGGCGCCGTCGTGAACCAGCACGATCTCCGCGAGTCGGGGATCGAGCCTCCGAAACCCTTCGAACACGGAGTCCTGTCTTTTGGCTCCGCCCTTGACGACGGCCGAGAGTTTCGGCCAGGCTTTTCTCAGCCCAGGCCCGGCCTCTTCGTCCGGCAGGACGAGGACGATTTCGCCGATGCGCGGGTGCGCCGAAAAAGCCTCGAGGCTCCACTCCAAAGCGGGTTTTCCCCCGAGCCGGGCGAATTGCTTGGCCGATCCGAAGCGCGCGCCGCGGCCGGCGGCCACGATGATCGCCGCCGTTTTCTTCATCGGTCCTCGTTATAGCGCCCGAAGATCATTTTGCCCACGGTCGTCTGCAGGACGGAGGTGACCGTGATATCGACGTTTTGCCCGATCAAGCGCCTCGAATTGTCAACCACGACCATCGTCCCGTCGTCGAGATACGCCACGCCCTGGTCCTTTTCCTTTCCTTCCTTGAGGATGAAGACCCGCATGGCCTCGCCGGGCAGAACGATGGGCTTGAGGGCGTTGGCCAGTTCGTTGATGTTGAGGACGGAGATGCCCTGGAGCCGGGCCACTTTGTTCAAATTGAGGTCGTTCGTCACGATCTTCGCGTCCATGCGCTTGGCCAGCTCGATGAGCTTCGAATCCACGTCCTTGATGTCGGGGAAGTCCATTTCGGTGATCATGATGGAGACGCCCTTGGATTTTTGGAGGTGATCCAGGATATCGAGCCCGCGGCGGCCGCGCTGCCGCTTCAAGCCGTCCGCGGAATCCGCGACGAGCTGAAGTTCCTTGAGGACAAACTGCGGGACGACGATGGTCCCGTCGATGAACGCCGTATCACACAGGTCGGCGATCCGGCCGTCGATGATGACGCTCGTATCCAGGATCTTGTAGATGCGGCCGAAACTTTTCTCCTTGAAAAAACGGAAGAGGAAGGCCGGGTCGAGCCACTCGGATTTCCGCGTGCCGACGAGAAATCCGATATAGGGCAGGATGATCAGGAAAAAGATCCGGATGAAGTTGGCCGTGGCGGGGTCGCCGGTGATGCTCCGATAGACCGCCCCCAGGCTCCAGCCGAAGAGGACGCCGGCGTATGTGCCGATCGTCGAGCCCCAAATCACTTTGAACTCCGTCTTCCGGATCCGCGTCTCGAGAAAGACGATCAGGACGGCCAGGGCGAGCGCGGCCCCGGCGGAAACAGGACGGTCGAGGCCGAACATCGGGAAAAAATAGCCAGCGGCCGTCACGATCGCGCAGATAATAATGCGAAAGATAAAAATGCTCATAACCTTATCCTTATAATATATTAAAAGACCAGGTCAATAGCTTGTTTGATGTTCCTGGCCCCCAGCAACCGGGTCCCCGGAAGGGTCTCTTTTTCGAGAAGAGCGACATTGCCTTGGGGCAGGACGAGGGTCCCGAAGCCGAGCGCCGCCGCTTCCTTGACCCGGGCCAGCGCCTGTCCGACGGAGCGGATTTCGCCGCTCAACCCGACTTCGCCGAACGTCGCGAGGCCGGCCGGAACCGGCCGGTTCTTGAGGCATGAAACGACGCCGAGCACAACGCCCAGGTCGGCGGCCGGTTCGTCGATCTCGATCCCTCCCGCCACATTGAAGTAAATGTCATCGCCGCCGAAACTATAACCCAGCTTTTTCTCGATCACGGCCAGCAGCATGCTCGTCCGGAAATGGTCCAGGCCGACCGTCATCCGGCGCGGGTTGGAGGCGAACAGCGTCGATGAGACGAGAGACTGGACCTCGATGAGAAGCGGCCGCGTTCCCTTGATCGTCGCCACGACGACGCTCCCGGCCGCATCGGCCGGCCGCTCTTTGAGGAAGAAGGCCGAAGGGTTGGAGATCGCTTGCAATCCGCTCGCCGCCATCTCGAAGATGGCCAGCTCCGAGACCGGGCCGAACCTGTTCTTGAGCGCGCGAAGAACGCGGTGGCTGTGATCGCGCTCGCCCTCGAACAACAAAACGACGTCCACCATGTGCTCGAGCGACTTGGGGCCGGCGAGCGAGCCCTCCTTGGTGATGTGGCCGATGAGAAACGAGGACACCTGATTCCGCTTGGCGAAACGGAAGACCTGGTTGGCGACTTCGCGGACCTGGCTGATCGTGCCCGGACTCGAGGAGAGCTTGGCCGAAAAAATGGTCTGAACCGAATCGATGACGAGAATCTTCGGCCTGATCTTCTCGGCCTGGGCCAGGATCCGCTCGAGATTGGTCTCCGCGAGGAGATAGAGCTGCCCGCCCCGGACGCCGAGCCGGTCGCCGCGCAGCTTGATCTGCTCGAGCGATTCTTCGCCGGAGACGTACAGGACCTTTTCGTCCTCGTCGGCAAAATCCCGCGAGACCTGAAGGAGGAGCGTCGACTTGCCGATGCCGGGCTCGCCGCCGATCAGCACCAGCGAGCCGAGGACGACGCCGCCGCCGAGGACCTTGTTGAATTCCTCGATCTTGACCTTGGCCCTCTGGTTTTTGATGTCCCGGATGTCCTGGTAGAGGGTCGGTTCTGCGGGAGGAAAAGAATATTCGGCGACGGAGTCCTCCTCGATCTCCTCGACGAGCGTATTCCACTCGCCGCACTGGGGGCAGCGGCCCAGCCATTTGGGCGAATGGGCGCCACAGTTCTGGCAGATGAAAACGGTCTTGCTCTTCATCGGAGCTCCAGTCCCAGGCCGATGAAGAATTCACGTTTGGAGGCGAGCGTGAAATCGTCGACGCCGGCGACCACATGGACGTTTTTCAGCGCAAAGAGCTTGGAGAGCAGACGAAACCGGGGCTGTGATGCGCGGTTGAAATCAAAGCCCTCGACGCTCAGGACCAGCCGGTCATCGAGCGCGTAATAATCGAGGCCGACTCCGAACTCGGATTCGAGAAGCCCGACCCGCGGAGCGAGCGGGCCGAAGCGGCGGCCGCCCTGGAGCGTGTAGACGAATTCATCCTTCCAGGGATCGCGGACGGCCTGAGCCCAGAGGAACTTGTCCGGCGTGAACCACAGGCCGAGCGAGAACGCCGGCCGGACGAGACGGCTGCGGCCGTAATAATCCGCCCGGAACTCCGCCGTCGCTTTCAGCCCGACCAACGGGTGCACGGCCTTGCGGACGTCGTCGAGAGTGCTCTCGGCTTTCGTATAGAGATCCGGGTCCTGGATGGCTTTCCCGACGCTTCCCTCGCCGCGGTTGATCTTTTCGAGCGAAGTATTCAAAAGCTTGAGCGATTCTTCGATCTTGCCGATGAGCTCCTTGATCCTCTCCAGATCGAGCTTGACGTTCTCCCGGTTTTCCGCGACCATGTCTTTCAATACTCGGAGCGTATCTTTGAGCCCCGCCGCCACGTCCTCGACTTTCGCGTCCAAATTCCGGAAGCTCTGTCCGGCCTCCCGGACCGTCTTCCCGATGTCTCCCTGGTTCCGGCCGATGAAGTCCTTGAGATCGGAGGAGAGAGCGGCCAGATTCCCGAGGGCCTGGTTCAGGTTCGCTTTCGTTTCCGGGCCGAGGATCTCCTTGATCGCGCCCCCGGCGTCCTTGATCTGGTTGCCCGCGGATTGAAGGAGAATTCCGATCTGGTCGAAGCCCACCGCGGCGAGTCCGGCCAGTTCGTCGCCTTGCCGGCAATTGTCCGCGGATTCGCCGGGAACGATTTCCAGGAATCTTTCTCCCAGGATCCCCAAGGCCGAGGACGTCGCCTTGGAGTCCTTGGGAATCTCGACGCCCGGATAGATCGCCATCAGGATCTTAGCCTTCCGATGGCTGAGCGTGATGTCCTTGATGAAGCCGATCTTGACGCCGGACATCCTGACTTCCGCCTTCTTTTCCAGCCCCGCGGCCGAGTCAAAATTGGCCGTGACCGTGTAACCCGCTTTCTTAAACAGAACGGACAAGTCCCCGACGATGAAGGTGAACACCGCCAGGATGAGAATGGCCGCCCCGATAAAAATCCCGATGCGAAGCTCGCGACTCATGGTTCCGTCCTTTTCCCCCTCACCAATTCGTGATCGGGCCTTCGGCCCGTCCATGGATGAATTGCTGGACGATGGGGTTCGCCGAATTCATGATCTCGTCCGACGTCCCGGCGGCGATGATGTGGCCTTCATAAAGCATGGCGATTCTGTCCGCGACCTTGCGGGCGCTGACCATGTCGTGCGTGATCACCACCGACGTCACGTTCATTTCCTTCCTCAAGAGCACGATCAGCTCGTTGATCGCATCTGCCCGGATGGGATCGATGCCCGTGGAGGGCTCGTCATAAAGGATGATCTCCGGCCGATAGGCGATCGCCCGAGCCAACCCCACCCGTTTCTTCATGCCGCCGCTGAGCTCGTGCGGCATCAGGCGTTCTATCCCGTGCAGCCCGACCTTGTCCAGGCACTCCGCCACCCGTCGGGCAACGGCTTCCGGCGCCAGATCGGAGCACCGCTCCAGGCCGAACGCCACGTTTTGGGCCACGGTCATCGAGTCGAAAAGCGCCGCGGCCTGAAAAAGCATCCCGAACTTGCGGGTCACCCGCTGTCGCTCCTCGCCCCCCAGGGCCGTGACGTTCAATCCGTCGATATGGATTTCGCCGCCATCCGGTTTCAGAATGCCGATGAGGAGCTTGAGGAGAACGCTTTTGCCGGACCCGCTCTGCCCGATGACGACCATCGTCTCGCCCGTCCGGATTTCGAGATCCACGCCGTTCAGGACCTTCTTCGGACCGAACGACTTGACGAGATCGACGATGCGTATCATCGGTTTATCCGGGCAGGAATTTGCTCAGGAAAAAATTGACGATGAGGATGCAGATGCTGGCGATCACGACCGTCCGGGTCGTGGCCCGGCCCACGCCTTCGGCGCCGCCTTCGGTCTTGAGCCCCTGCCAGCAGCCGATGACGGCGATGATGACGCCGAAGACGGCGGCTTTGAGCAGGCCGGTCATGACGTCCCAAAACTGAAGATACTGGAGGGTGTTCCGGAGATAGACTCTCCCGTTCACGCCCATGATCGTCACGTTGTAGAGCATGCCGCAAACGATGCCGATGATGTCGCCGAACAGGGTCAGGCAGGGGAGCATCAAAAAAGCGGCGGCCATCCGGGGCACGACCAGATACCGGTTGGGGTCGACGCCGAGCGTGAAGAGCGCGTCCACCTGCTCGGAGATCCTCATCGTCCCGATCTCCGCGGCCATCGACGAGCCGACCCGGCCCGCGACCATGAGGCCGACGAGGATCGGGATGAGTTCCTTCGTCAGTCCCAGCGATATGATCGGGCCGCCATAGGCTTCCGAGCCCTGGCCGATGTAGCGGTGAAAGCCGATATAGGTCTGCAGGCCGAAGACCAGGCCGCCGAACGCCGCGGTGAGGGAGACGACGGGCAGCGTGCGTGCGCCGATCTCATCGAGCTGTTGCAAAAAAATTTTTTTCTCCCACGGCTTCCGGAAAAGGTTCTTGAACGTCGCGGCGAACAGAATCCCCACTTCGCCGAGCTGCCGGACGAATTCGACGAAAAGAGAAATCCTACGGTTCCGGGCCATCCTCACGCCTCGGCTTCAGCATAGGTCTGTTCCAAGTCCGCGAATCGGGCGTATTTATCTTGAAAAGCCAGCTTGACCATGTCCGTCGGTCCGTTCCTCTGCTTGGCGATATTGACCTCGGCGACGCCCCGCACGCGCGCGTCCTGCATCCGCTCGTCCTTGGACATGTACATTTCCTCGCGAAAGATGAAAATGACGACGTCGGCGTCCTGCTCGATGGCGCCGGACTCCCGGAGGTCCGAGAGCTGGGGCCGGGGCTTGCCGCGTCCCTTTTCGGGCGCGCGGCTGAGCTGGGAGATGCCGACAACGGGAATTTGAAGCTCCTTGGCCAGTTCCTTGAGCGATCGCGAGATGAAGGACATTTCCTGGTTGCGGTTCTCGAAACGGCCGCCCGTCCGCATGAGCTGGATGTAGTCGATGAACACGATGTCGAGATGTTTTTCCATCTTGAGGCGGCGCGCCTTGGCCTTCATCTCCATCAGCGTCAGGGCGGGGGTCTCGTCGATATAGATGCCGGCGTGGGACAGTTTGTCCGCGCTGAGGCGGATCCGCTCGAGCTCCCGCTCGCTGATGTATCCCGTGCGGACGCTCTTGATGTCGATCAGAGCGTCCGCGCAAAGCATGCGGATGACGATGGCTTCCTTCGACATTTCCATCGAAAAAAAACCCGCGGAGAATCCCTTGAGGCCGATATACTGGGAGATGTTCAAGCAAAGGGCGGTTTTGCCCATGGACGGCCGGGCGGCGATGATGACCAGCTCCTGGGGATGGAACCCCGCCGTGAGCTTGTCGATGTCGCGGAAGCCCGAGGGAACACCGGTGATGGCCTCCCGTCGCTCGGCCAGCCGTTCGATGATGCCCATGGTCGGCCCGGCGAGGTCGGCCATCGAAAGGAAGCCCTGTTTCGTCCGGTCCTCGGCCACGTCGAGGATGGCCGCCTGGGCCTCGTCGAGGAGTTCGTCTGCGTCCCCTTTCTGTTCGTAGCTCGCGCTGATGATTTTGGCCGAGGAAAGGATCAGCCGCCGCAGCATGGCCTGTTCTTTGATGATCCGCGCGTAATACTCGACATTCAGGCTTTTCGGCACGCCGTCCATGAGGGAGGCCAGATAAGCCGCCCCGCCGACTTCATCGAGAGACCCGTCTCTCCGGAGGTCCTCGCTCAGGGCCAGGAGCTCGACCGGGCTCCCTCTGTCGACGAGATGGCTGATCCTCTCGATGATCTTCCGGTGAGCGTCCCTGTAAAAATCCTCGGGCGCGATGATGGAGAGGACGACGTTGAGGTTTTTATTGTTGACCAGGATCGCGCCGAGAACGGTCTTCTCGGCCTCGAGGCTGTGGGGAGGAGTCTTCTTCAGAAACATGAGATCGAGTTCCACGAATCTCCTCCTTTCGGGCTTTGGTGGTCCGCTCCCCCGCCCGGGCCGGCCGCGAATTCCCGAAGGACGCGGCCCTGTTTATTTTTCGGCGGCCGCTTCTTCCTTCTCTTCCTCTTTGACGACGGCGACCCGGATCTCCGCCTTGTCGTCGTGGAAGACCTTGATCGGAACGGTGTAATTTCCCAGCCGCTTCAACGGTTCGTTCAGGACGATCTTTTTCTTGTCGATGTCGAAGCCGAGCTTGTCCAAGCCGTCCTTGAGATCCGTCGCGGTGACCGATCCAAAGATGTGGTCTTTCTCGCCGGCCTTGCGGCTGAACGAGAGCGTGACCTGGTTGAGCTTCTCGATGAGGTCCTGAAAGGACAGCCGCTCTTGCTCGACCTTCTTCTTCAGGACTTTCCGTTCGATATCGATCATCTTCATGTTCGAGGACGTGACCTCGATCGCCAGTTTCCTGGGAATGAGAAAATTCCGTCCATAGCCCGCGGCGACGTTGACGAGATCGCCCTTCCGTCCAACGTTTTCGACATCTTGTTTCAGGATGACCTTCATGATTCCTCCCGTGGGGTCCGCGACATCTTAATCTTCGACATAGGGGAGCAGGGCCAGCAAGCGCGCCCGCTTGATGGCTTCAGCCAGTTTCCTCTGGTGAAAAGCGCAGGTTCCCGTGATCCGGCGGGGCGAGATCTTGCCCCGATCGGGGATGTATTTTTTCAAAATGTCGACGTTCTTGTGGTCTATGAACTTCACGTTCCGCTGGCAGAACCGACAGAACTTCTTCTTGGGTGGAAAGAATTTCTTGTAGGAACCTCGTTCGGCTCTTTCTTCTCTGGCCATCTTACGCCTCCTCGCTCTTTGTCGTGTCCGGCGCCGGGGCTTCTTCTTTGGCCCGCGCCTCGGCCGCCGGCTCTTCCGCGACGACCTCTTTCGCCCGGCTCCGGCCCGCCGCCTTTTTCTTTTTCCGGACGTTCATCTGCGTTTCCTTCACCAGCGTCAGGTAGCGGAGGATCGTGTCCATCTGCCGGAAACGGCGCCCGAGCTCCAGCGGGATGTCGGGCCCGCCCTCATAGTGGAAAAAGACATAGTAGGCCTCGCCGGATTTACCGATGGCGTAGGCCATTCTCCGTTTGCCCCATTTCTCCAGCTTGACCATCTTCCCGTTTTTCTGGCTCACGACGTCGCTCATCTGCTGGATGACCGCGTCGGCCTCTTCTTCGGTCATGCTGGGAGTAATGAGAAATCCCGTCTCGTACTGTCTCATGAAAACCTCCTTATGGTTTATCAGCTCCTCCTCTCTCGGAGGGGGAGCAAGGAGAAGACGTTATGTTTCCCCTGATTGAGATCGCATTAATTGAATTGACTCATCGCTCTGTCGATGCCGCCCTCCAGGATCAGGTCCAGCGCCTCCCGGGCCTTGGCCAAGCTTTCCTCGAAGCGCGCCTTCTCGTTCCGCCGGAACGGCGAAAGCACGAACTGGACGATATCGCCGCCCTCGGGCGACGGCCCGATGCCCACGCGGATGCGCGGAAAGCGGGTCGAGGCGATCTCTTCGACGATCGACGTTATCCCTTTGTGCGTCCCCGGACCGCCGTCCTTCCGGATCCGAATGGCGCCGAGCTCGATATCGACGTCGTCATAGACGACCAGGAGCCGCCCGGGATCGAGGCGGAGGCCCCGGACGAGCTCTCCGACGGCCCGCCCGCTCGCGTTCATCGAGGTCTGCGGCATTGCCAGGATCACGTTTTCCGACCCCCTCTTCAGTTCGGCCGTCTTCGAAAGATATTTATTCTTCTTCACGCGCACGTCCCAGGCCTTGGCCGCTCTCTGAATGAACAGGAAGCCCGCGTTGTGGCGGGTGTCCGCATATTTCCTCCCGGGATTGCCCAGGCCCACGACGGCCCACACGAATTATTTCTCCTCCGGCTCTTCTTTCTTCCGCTCTTTTTTGATGACTTCGGGCTCGGCGGGCTCGGCGGCGGCCGTCTCTTCCGCGGCGACTTCCTCTTCCGGCTTGGCCTCGACCTTCTCTTCGTGCGGCACCTGGATCAGGACGAGGACCGTGTTCGGCTCGCTGATCAATTTCACGCCCTGAGGCGGCGTGATGTCCGCGACCTTGAACGATTGATGAAGATGAAGGGTGGAAATGTCGACGGTGATGCGCTCGGGGATGTCCACCGGCAGACATTCGATCTCGACTTCACGGGTCATGAAATCCACGAATCCGCCTTCGGTTTTGACGCCTATGGCTTCGCCGCTGATCTCGAGCGGGACCGCGACCCGGATGGCTTTATCCATGGCGATCTGGATCAGGTCGGCATGCAGCAGCTCGTCCGACATGGCGTCGATCTGGACATCCTTGAACATGACGTTCTTTTCCTCGGAATCGAAGGCGATCCTGAAGATCGTGTTCTCCCCGGTTTCGGATTTCAGGATGCCGGCAACGTCCTTTCTGGCCAGGGTCAGGGGAACGCTCTCGGTCCCTTGGCCGTAGAGGATGGCGGGGATACGTCCGCTCCGCCGGATCCGGCGCGCCGCGTTTTTCCCGAAAATATCTCTTTTTTCGCTTTTGATCACCAGGCTCATGGGTGTCTTCCTCCTTACGCGAACAGTGAACTCACGGAGCTCCCTTCGTTGATTCTGCGGATGGCTTCACCGAAGATCTCGGCGACCGACAAGGTGACGATTTTCCGGCAGCCTTTGCTTTTATCGTTCAAGGGAATGGTGTTCGAGACGATCAGTTTTTCGACGGGCGATTTGTCGATCTTCTCGACGGCCTGCCCGGAGAGGACGGGATGCGTGCAGGCGGCGAAGATGGATTTCGCCCCGTTCTCCTTCAGCGCCTCGGCGCTGAGGACCAGGGTTCCGGCCGTGTCGACCATGTCGTCGAAGAGGATGCAGTTCTTGTCCTTGACGTCGCCGATGACGTTGAAGACCTGGGCGACGTTCGGCGCCGGCCGACGCTTGTCGATGATGGCCAGGTTCGCGTCCAACCTCCTGGCGAAGAACTTGGCCCGTCCCACGCCGCCCGCGTCGGGCGAGACGACGGTCAGGTCCGAAAGATTCAAGCTCTTGATATATTTGGCCAGGGCCGGAGTGCCGATGAGATTGTCCACGGGGATGGAAAAGAAGCCCTGGATCTGGGGCGAATGAAGGTCCATGGTCAGAAGCCGCTCGGCTCCCGCGGTCTCGAGCAGATCGGCCACGAGACGGGCCGAAATGGGCACGCGGGGTCTATCCTTCCAGTCCTGCCGGGCATAGCAATAGTAAGGCATGACGGCCGTGATCCGGTCCGCCGAAGCCCGCTTGAAAGCATCGATCATCAAGAGCAGCTCCATAAGATGGGAGTTGGCCGGATGGGAACCGCTCTGGATGATGAAGATGTCTTCGCCGCGCACGTTTTCATCGATGTAGAAATGGATCTCGCCGTCGCTGAACCGTTCGAGGACGCATTTGCCCAGCTCGATCTTGAGATAGCTCGTGATCTCGCGGGCGAGGCCGAGGTTGGAAGAGCCGGCGAATACTTTCATGATCGCTTCCTTTGTCTCACTATCTCCGAATTTTCTTTATGTCTAAACTGGGGCGGGAGGATTCGAACCCCCGAATAGCGGATCCAAAGTCCGCTGCCTTACCACTTGGCGACGCCCCAACTTCGAACTCGCTCCAGCCTTGCTCCCGGGTCAGCGTCTCGACGAGAACGGCCGCGCCGCGCTCTTTCGCGACGGCGAAACACCGCTCGGCCTTGACCCGGTCGCGAAAAAGGCCGTAAACCGCCGAGCCCGAGCCCGTCACGAGAGATAATTCCGCGCCTTGGTCCCGGAAAAGGCTCTTATACTCTTTTAACCGCGGATAGAGGCTAAATATAGTCTCTTCTAGTCTATTTTCCAGAAAACCAAACGCTCGGGTCTCTAAAAACCCGTTAATTCTACTGTCTTTACCCTCCGAAGTCAAGGATGACGGCAGAAGGCGCGCATAAATCCCGGCCGTCGCGACCGGGAAGGGCGGGATGGCCAAAACCACGGGAAAACCGGGCAGTTCCGGGAGAGGCGTCAGCGCGTCTCCCCTGCCTTCTCCGAGGCAAAGCCCGCCCTCGAAAAAATAGGCGACGTCGGCGCCCAGCGTCTTTCCGATCTCCGCCAATTCCCTTTTATCCAGGCCGAGACCCCAGAATTTATCGAGGGCGAGGAGCGCCGCGGCCGCGTTGCTGCTGCCGCCGGCCAGACCCCGGCCCGCGGGGATTTTTTTATCGACGCGGATGCCGACCCCTCGGCCGGCGCCGTAACGATCGCGGAGAAGCGCCGCGGCTTTGTAAATCAGGTTGTTTTCGTCCCAGGGAATGGAAGGATCGTTCCCTTCCAGGACGATTCCGGGCGGGGCGACCTCACGGAGCTCCAGCGTATCGGCGAGGCTGATCCATTGGAACAAGGTCTTGATGTCATGATAGCCGTCGGGTCTTTTCCGGATGATCTCGAGGCCAAGGTTGATCTTGGCGAACGATTTAATTTTCATGTCTCAGCATCTTCTCGATGTCCGCCCACGTCTTGGAGGCATAGGCCGTCACGAAATCCGCGGTCCATGCGTTTTCGGAGAGCGGCTTGTTGAAAGCCATGGCCAGGATGCCGAGGTTCCCGCGGCTATCGGGGCTCCGGAATTCCAAACGCCGGGGGACCGGGCTTCCCGGAAAAAACTCCACGACCGTGAACTCGAGGTTTCCTCTCCAGCCCGCGGCCTTCCGGCCTTCGGCGTCGTCATTGAATTTCCAGGCTGAGAGAAGCTGCTGGTCTTCGATCGTTTCGGCCTTCCATCGCCCGCAGAGCAGGCCGGTCATTTCCCGCAGACTGAGCCGAAAACCCAGGAACTTTTCCATGATCTCGTCCGGGGAGGCCTGCCAATAGGTCTTTTCCGAGGAAAGGATAAAATAACCGTCCCGGTCGTTGATGAGGATCTCCGCGACTTTCCGGCCGAGAGGGTCTTGAATTTCAACTTTGGCCCGGTGGGGCAGACTCAGGACAAAGGCGAATTTGGATTTGGCCGTTTCCCCGCTTCTCGTTATTTTTAGCGAGGCGTAACCCTCGATCTCGACGAGCGACGGGGGGACGGTCGGGATCATCACGAGCGGAACGCGGCAGGAGAAAGAGAGAAGAACGACCGTAAGCGCCGGGACGGCCCGGACGACGATCTTTTTTATGGCGTTCAAAGGAAAACGTCCTCGGTCCGCATTCCGAAAGCGGGGGCGGTTTCAATCATCTTGTTTGAAGCCGCGGTCATCGGACTTTTTTTGCTCCGGCGTCCGCGGCACGGAAGCCGGCGGGGCTCCGTCATCGGAAAGTTTGAAGCCGTAGTCGTCGGCCTTGATCTGTTTGGCCCTGAGCGCTTTCTGCTCCGCGGCGATCTTTTTTCTGCGCCAAAGAGGATAAAAAGGAGATCTCAGGCGCTTGCCGAAACACGACAGGTTCGGGTTGAAGATCAAGAGAAGGATAAAAGCCCCGAAGATAACGAGAAGGCCGGTGACACCCCAATTCATGATCGATCCTCTTCAATGAATTTCGCGGGAGGTTCGAGACCCGGATCACGCGCGCGTTTATTATAGGGCTCGCCGCTAAAAAAGAAAAGAGGACAATGCAAGATGCGCGGATGCTCCCGGGACGGCCAGGAGCAAACGATCAGTCTTCCTGGAATTCAGGGTACTTGGCTCTTTCCTTCTCTTTTCCCAATTGAAATCCGATAAAAAAAGCAGAGGAAACAGCGATGACCGTGAATAGCGTTCTAAAAAAGTCTTTCATCCGAAAACCTTCCGATTTTTATTTTATCCAAGCGCCCGAAAAAGTCAACACAAAAAGAACGCGACCCATGGAACCGGCGAGATGCCGGCCTCCGCGTTCCGGGCGCTTGTGTTTCCGCATTTGCTTTCTCTCCGTTTTGCCGATATATTGAATGAAGATCCGCGAGGACACCGAGGTCATCATGAAAGAAAAAGCCATCGCCGTCTTGCCGCTCTTTCTTTTTTTAGCGTCTTCTTTTCTCCCGGCCCAAGGCCTGCGCAAGGCCGTCTGGGCCGGGCAGTTTTATGACGGAGACCGGGCCGCGCTCTCCGCGCAAATCGACGGGTTTCTCGCGGCCGCGAAACCCGACGCCTCTCCGCCGGGCAAGATCCAGGTTTTGATCGTGCCCCATGCCGGCTATGCGTATTCCGGAAGAACGGCGGGCGCGGCCTATCGCCTCGTCCAGGGAATGGACGTCGCGACCGTGGTCATCCTCGGGCCATCGCACCGCGTCGGCTTCGAAGGATGCTCGATCTATCCCGAGGGCGGATTCGAAACGCCGCTCGGCATCGCCGAGGTCGACAAGACCGCGGCCCAGGCCATCGCCAAGGCGTCGGGATTCGGCTTCCTGGCCGAAGCGCACGCCGAAGAGCACTCCATCGAAGTCCAGGTTCCCTTCATCCAAAAAGTCCTGCCCGGGGCCAGGATCGTCCCCATCGTCATGGGCTTCCCGTCCGAACAAAACATCCGGATGCTGGCCGGAGCGTTGGCCAAAGTCCTCAAGGACAAAAAAGCGATCGTCATCGCCTCGACCGACATGTCGCATTTCCTGAACCGGAAAGAGGCGAACGCGCTGGATAAAAGCACCATGGACCTGGTTGAAAATCAAACGATCCCCGCGCTGCTGAGGAAGATCGAGCGGAACGAGAACATCCTCTGCGGCGGTGAGGCGGTCGTGACGGCGCTTCTCTACGCCCAAAAAATGGGCGAGTCCCGAGTGACCGTCCTCCGCTACGCGGACTCGACCGAGGGCGGCACGCCGGACGACCGTGTCGTCGGCTATTTCTCGGCGGTCGTGACGACCCGGGCCGCCGCTCCTTCGCGCACGGCCGGGGCGGGCGCTCGAAATCCCGCCCCCGGATATAGCGGTCAGGAAGCCGGGGGCGGGCCGCGGGCCGTCCCTTCGGAGGACGAGGGAGAGCAGTCCGGATTCTCGCTGTCGGCGGACGAAAAGAAAGAGCTGCTGCGCCTCGCCCGGCAGACCGTCGAACGATACGTCCGGGAAAAGAAAGTCCCGGAATACGACACCTCGAACCCGAATTTCCTGTCCGAAAGAGGCGCCTTCGTCACGCTCAAGAAGAAGGGCGAGCTGCGGGGATGCATCGGCTACATCGAACCCGTCTCCCCGTTGTTCCGGGCCGTCATCCAGTGCGCCGTTTATGCCGCGACCGAAGACCCGCGGTTCGATCCGGTCGCGCCGGCCGAGCTCAAAGATCTGGAATACGAGATATCCGTTCTCACTCCTCTAATAAAAATCGAAGATCCCAAAACGGTCCAAGTCGGAAAGCACGGCCTGGTCATGGCCATGGGCGGCCGGCGCGGTGTGCTCCTGCCTCAGGTTCCCGTCGAAAACGGTTGGGGCCGCGAAGAATTTCTGGCCCAAGCCTGTCTCAAGGCCGGCCTTCCCTCCGACTCCTGGAAGAAAGGCGCGGAGATTTACACCTTCGAGGCGATCGTCTTTCATTGATATAAGCGAAGGGCAAAAAGTCCTCCGTTTTATTGGGCCTAATCGAGGGATATGATATAATGATGTCCTTCAAAGGACGAAAATATGCCGATTCACGAATACGTTTGCGAAAGCTGCAAGAAACGCTTCGAGAAGCTGCAGAAAATCTCGGATAAGCCCTGCAAAAAATGTCCCGCCTGCGGCGGATCTGTCCGGAAACTCATTTCCTCCCCGGCCATCCAGTTCAAAGGCAACGGCTTCTACATCACCGACTACGCCAAAAAGAACATTCCCGACAAAGAGAGTCGGCCCAAGGACAAGCCGAAAGCGGAAAAATCCGGAGAATCGAAAACGGGCGCCGACGCCGCCGAAACAGTCTCCTCCAAAAAACCCGGTCCGGATAAACCCACTCCGGATAAATAGGCGGCCTCCGTGCCATGAAGATCGTCGTCCGCACTCCAAACTGGATCGGGGACGTCATCTTCGCCCTCCCGGCCCTTGAAAGCCTCACAGCGAACTATCCCGAGGCCGAAATCCGGCTCGCGGCCGGCGGCCGGGTGAAGGAAATTTTCGAAGGAGAGGAATTCGCGGGCCGCCTCATTCCTCTGCCGTTGTCGAACACATTCAAGAATTTCCGGGAATCCGCGAAGATCCTGAAAGGAGAGGGATTCGATATCGGCCTGCTCCTCGCGAATTCCTTTTCCTCGGCCTTTCTCTTCGCCGCGGCGAAAATCCCGCAAAGATGGGGATATAAAAGGGACGGCCGCGGCCTATTCCTGACCAAAGGCGTTCATCCGGGGGACGAGGATCCGCCGGTCCATATGGTCCATTATTATCTCCGGCTTCTCGAGGGCCTGGACCTGAAAACGCTGCCGCCGGAAATACGCATCACCGTCTCAGCCGAAGAAAAAGAAAAAGCGCGCCGGGAACTGGCCGCCGCCGGAGCGGACCCGAAAAAGCCGCTGGTCATCCTCAACCCGGGCGCGGCTTACGGACCGGCCAAGCGCTGGCCGGCATCCGGGTTCGCGGAGCTCGCCCGGCTTCTTCAGGAGCGAAAATCCATGGATATCGCGATCACCGGCGCTCCGGAAGATGCCGCCCTCGGCGCGGAGATCGCCTCCGGCCTCGCCCGAAAGCCCATCGACCTCGTCGGGAAAACGACGCTGCGCGGGCTTTTCGGCGTCATCAGCCGGGCCTCGGTTTTTATCACCAACGACACCGGCCCGATGCACATGGCCAATGCCCTGCGCGTCCCCGTCGTCGGGATCTTCGGCCCGACCGATCCGCGCGTCACCGGGCCGTTCCACCCGCCCGCCACGGTCATCAGAAAAGAGGAGATTCCCTGCCGGCCCTGCTCCTACCGGCAATGCCCCTATGACCACCGTTGTCTGCGGCGCATCCCGGCCGAAGAGGTCTACGACGCGGCAGCGGCCTATCTTCCATGAAAAAACGAGCCGTCTTTCTCGACCGCGACGGGACGATCAATGCCGACGTCGGCTACCCGGGCGAGTACGGCCAGATCAAAATCTATCCCTACAGCTTCCAGGCCCTCCGCAAGATCAACGCCGCGGGATTCCTGATGGTCGTCGTGACGAACCAGTCGGGGGTCGGCCGCGGCTTTTTCACCGAGGCCGCGCTTGCGGATATCCATCGAAGGATGATCGCCGAATTCGCCGCCCGCGGAGTCCGCGTGGACGCGGTCTATTACTGCCCCCACTATGACCTTTCTGACGACCCCCGCTACCGGCTGGACTGCCCCTGCCGCAAACCCAAGCCGGAGATGGGCCGCCGGGCCGCCGCCGATCTCGACATCGATCTTTCGCGCTCGTACATGATCGGCGACAAGGTCGAAGACGTCCAGTTCGGCCTGAATATCGGAGCGACGCCGGTCCTCGTCCGGACGGGATTCGGCCCCTCGGCCGAAAAAAAACTTCAGGACGCAGGCGTCCGTCCCGCCGCCGTCAAGGACGATCTCCTCGAGGCCGTGAACTGGATCATGGCCCGCGAGGCCGAGATGGTCAAATGATCCGCTTCGACGATATCCTGGAAAAGATCTCGCCGCGATTCGGCGATAAAGACATCGCGGTCCTCCAGAAGGCCTATGTCTTTTCGGCGAAGGCCCATAAAGGCCAGGTTCGCCGCTCGGGAGAACCCTATCTCAGCCATCCTCTCGAAGTCGCCAAGCGGCTCGCCGACATGAACCTCGACCGGACGACGCTCGTTGCCGGGCTTCTCCATGACGTCCTGGAAGACACCGACGTCACGGCGGCCGAACTTAAGGAAACCTTCGGGAAGGACGTCGCCGGGCTCGTCGAGGGCGTGACGAAGATCAGCCGCGTTCAGGAGGCCTCGCCCGAGGCCCGCCAGGCCGAAACCGTCCGGAAGATCATCCTGGCCATGACCGACGATATCCGGGTCATCTTCATCAAGCTTGCCGACCGGCTGCACAATCTCCAGACGCTCAAATTCCTCTCCGAAGACAAACAGAAACAGATCGCCTCCGAGACTCTCGAGATCTACGCTCCGATCGCCAACCGGCTCGGGATGGGGCGCGTCAAATCCGAGCTCGAGGATCTCGCCTTCCGCTACGTCGAGCCCGAAGAGTATTTCCGGATCGCGTCGCTCGTCGAACCGCGCCGGAAACCGGCCGAGGCCGAGCTCAAAAAATTCCGCCGGACGCTCGAGGCCCTCATGAAGACGAACGGCATTCCCGCCGAGATTCATTTCCGGCTCAAGCGCCCTTACAGCATCTATCGAAAATTGAGGGCCCAGCGGATCGAATTCAACCAGGTGTACGACTTCATGGCCCTGCGGATCATCACCGACACGGTCAAGAATTGTTACGCCGCGCTCGGCATCATCCACCAGAAATGGCCGCCCATCCTCCCCCGCTTCCGCGACTTCATCGCCATGCCCAAGCCGAATCTCTACCAGGCCCTTCATACGACGATCATCACCGAAAAAAAGCTGAGTTTCGAGATCCAGATCCGGACGCGGGAAATGCACAACCTCGCCGAAAACGGGATCGCCGCGCACTGGAAATACAAAGACGAGGACCCGCGGAGCTTCATCCGGGAAGACCGGCGTCTGCAGTGGCTCCGGGAAATGGTCGAGCTTTTCCAAGACCATAAGAACCCCCAGGAATTTCTCAAGCACCTTAAAATCAACCTGATCCCCGAAGAGGTCTATGTCTTCACGCCCAAAGGACGCGTCGTTTCGCTCCCGAGCGGCGCTTCAGCCTTGGATTTCGCCTTCCGCATCCATACGGAAATCGGGCTTCACAGCATCCAAGCGAAGATCAACGGCAAAGGCTCTCCTTTGAAAACGCTTCTCAAGACGGGGGATATTATCGAGATCATCACCTCTCCCAACAAGCTCCCGTCGCGGAGCTGGCTGAATATCGCTTTCACGTCCGCCGCCCGGCATCAGCTCAAACGGTGGTTGAACTTGCGGGAGAAGGGAAAAAGCGTCTCTCTCGGGAAAAAATTGTGGAATAAAGAGATCGGGAAAAACAACCCTCCTCCCGGATTTCCAAGGGGAGAAGCGTTGGTCGAGCGCCTCCGGCAGGCCTACGGGCTCAAGATCGCCTCGCTCGAGGACTTCTACGCGCTGGCCGGACTCGGGAAAGTCGTCATCGACCGGAAATTCATGGAAAAAATTTCTCCGCTGGGTCTCAGGCCCGGCAAAAAAGCGAAAGAGGCCCGGCTGGCCATGCCCGAGATCCCGGTGAAAGCCAAGGGCGGCGAGCTCGTCCGGCTGGCCAAATGTTGTTCGCCCATCAAGGGCGAGCCGATCATTGGCTATATCACGGCGGGAAAAGGCGTCACCGCCCACACGCTCCGCTGTCCGCTGGTGATCAAAGAGGTCCTCTCGCCGCACCGCATGGTCGAGGTCTCCTGGGGAAAAGTGGTTCAGGCGGATTTCAAAGCCGGGCTCATCTTTCGTTCCGCGGACAAACCCGGATTGTTGGCCGAGGCGGCCACCGCCATCTCCAAGCTGGGCGGAAACATCACCAAGGCCGAGGTCGAAACGTTCCCGGACGCCAAGGCGCAAATCAAGTTCAACCTGATCATCCGGGACATCGAACACCTCGAAGCCGTCATGAAAGACTTGTCCGCTATCAAGGACGTCCTTTCCGTGGAGAGAATCTAGGCGAGGATCAGCGGGCCTTCTGGACCTTGCCGGACCGCAGGCATCGCGTGCAAACCCAGATTTGTCTCGGGCCCTTGGAGGTCTGGGCTTTGACGTGCTGAAGATTGGGTTTCCATTTCTTCGCCGAAGCCTTGTGGGAATGGCTGACGTTGTGTCCGAAGACGGGAGCTTTCTTGCAAATTTCACATATTTTTGGCATCGTCGTTTTCTTTTTAAGGTGCTTTTATAGCATAAAATGGGGGCGGCCGCAATAGATTTATAATCGATGGCGGCCCTTGAACGCTTCCAGCGTGTTTTTCATGAGCATGGCGATGGTCAAGGGCCCCACGCCGCCCGGTGAAGGGGTCAGCCAGCCGGCCTTATCGATGACGCGGGGCTGGACATCTCCGACCCACGTGTAGCCTTTGTCCTGGATCTCTTTCTCGCGCTTGGGATCGCTGCCGAAGAGCTCCCGAACCACGGCGGCATCGCTGACGGCATTGCTGCCCACGTCGATGACCAGCGCGCCTTCCTTGACGAAATCGGGCCCGACGAAACCCGGCTTGCCCATGGCCGCGATGAGAATGTCGGCCCGGGCCGCGACCTGGGCCAGGTTCTTGGTCTTGCTATGGCAGATCGTGACCGTGCCGTTCTCGTTGGTCAGCATGGTCGCCAGCGGTTTGCCGACGATGAGGCTCCGCCCGATGACCACGACATCCTTGCCTTCGATTCTCTCGCCCGTGGATTTAATGAGCTCAAGCACGCCGAGCGGGGTACAGGCCCTCAGGCCGGGCAGGTTCTGGAGGAGAAGGCCCAGGCTGAAGGGGTGGATGCCGTCGACGTCTTTATCGGGACGGATCCAGGAAATGACCTCATGCGTATCGAAACCCTTGGGAAGCGGCAGCTGGACGAGGATGGCGTCCACCATGCCGTCGCCATTTATCTCTTCGATCCTGGCCTTCAATTCGTCCCGCGTCGTCATCGCCGGCATATAAAGAATCCGGCCGTAGAGCCCCAGAGTCTGGCAGGCTTTCTCCTTCATCCGGAGATAGCTCTGGGACGCGGCGTTTTCGCCGACCAGGACCCCGACGAGTCCCGGGACTTTCCCGAGCGTCTGGCGGAAGTGCGCGACCTCGGCCTTGACCTGCTCCCGGATCTTGTCCGCCACGGGTTTCCCTTCGAGCCAAACGCCCATGTCGCCCTCCTCGTTGATAATAGAAAGCTCATTATAGCGGGGCCGGATCGAGATGACAAGGCGGCAAAAATGGCCGGCGCGGGCCGTCTTGGCCCCGGCGGATCCGGCCCTTTTTGGCATGAAGCTTGCTCCTTCCTTCGTCCTTGACGAAAAATCGCAAAAAGGTTACTTTTATTTAAAAAGTGCCATGCGCAAAAAGTTCTTCGTCGCGCTGATCCTCATCGGCCTCTCCGCCGCCCTTCACTACGGGTGCGCTTCGTCCCGCTCCGGCAGCGAAGTCCAGTTCGGCCTGTGGGCATCCGAGAAAAACCTCTGGGACGAGGCGATCTTCCGCTGGAAAAAAGCCATCGAAGCCGACCCGAAATCGGTCGCGGCCCACAATAACCTCGCCGTCGCCTATGAACAAAAAGGCCTTCCCGGGGAGGCGCTCAAGGAATACGAACTGGCGCTGAAGATCGACCCGGGGAATTCGTTTGTAAAGTCCAATTACAAAAACTGTCAAGAAAATATCCAGCCGCCCCAAAAAGACGCGGCCGCCGTAAAAAATGAGAAAAAATAGGGCTGCCATGGTCCTCGCGGCGTTCACCGTGCTCGCCGGGTACACCGCGGCCTGCGCGGTCGAGCCTTCAGTCAAAACGAGAGTCGAAATTCCCGGGACTGCGGCCTTCAAATGGGACGCCTACAAGGAGATCGTTCTGACCAATTTCTGGCAGGAGAAAGAAGTCAAGGATTTCGACCTCAACAAAGCCCTGATCGAATACCTGCGGAACGAGATCGCGCCCCAATTCAAAGGGAAGCTGTCCTCCGCGACGATCGCCTGGGACACGGCGGAAATGCTCAATAATAAGGAGGCCTGGAAACAGGTCGTTCCACAGGCGCAGGATCGGATCATCTTGACGGGAAAAGCCCAGTTCACCCAGGATCTCCGGAAGGCGCTTCTCGCCAAAGACCGCCGGGCCATCGACGACGGCCCGTTCGCGCCGGAGAAAGCCTGGGCCGAGCGCGTGGCTTTCACGTTCAAGATCGAATTCTATCTGATCAATCCGGAGAGCGGCGAAATCCTTCTCCGCAAGGACTTTCTGGAAGCGCAGGACTATGAGAATTCAAAAGAGCCCGCGGAGTTCGCCTTCTCCGACCTCATGCAAAAAATCAAGCTGAAGCTTTTCCGCCTTTTCTTCGGGTCCGAGAAAAGCCAGGAACGATACCTCCTGAGGAGATAAAAGGGGCGCCATGACATATCCTCGAAGAATCCTCCCGCTCTTGATCCTCTCCGCCGCCCTGGCTCTGCCCGGCCTCGGCCAGAATTACTTCTTTCCGTATTACGGGAAGAACAAGATCGTCTATGAGAAATTCGCCTGGAAAAGCTACGACACCGAACACTTTCAGCTCTATTTCTATAACGACGATATGGCCGCCCTGAAGAATCTCGCGGAAACGGCCGAAAGCGCCTACCGGAAAGTCAGCCAAGAGCTCAAGTACCAGCTCAAGGATCCCGTGCCGCTCATCTTTTATACGACCTATACGGACTTCGAGCAGACGAACATCTTCGAAGTGGGCGAGGGGGTGCTCGGCGTTTCCGAGCCGGTGCTCCACCGGATCGGCATCCACGGCGACATGGCGATCGATGAGATGCAATCCTTGATCACGCACGAGCTGACCCACATTTTCGAATTCGACATCCTGTGGGGCAATCCGGGCGCGGCCCTCTACGCCGTCAACGAGCCGCCCCTGTGGACTTTCGAAGGCCTCTCGGAATATTTCACCGGCGTATGGTCGGCCTGGTCCACACTCATCCTGCGCGATACCGTGATCAACGATCGGATCCCTGAGTTCTCCGAATCCGGAGAGCTCTTTGCCCGCTATCCCATGGCCCGCGAGCCGGCCTATGACTTCGGCCATGCCCTCTACGAGTTCATGGAATTCCGGTTCGGCAAAAATGCCGCCGGCGATTTTTTCAAGTCCCTGAAAGGGGAATCTCCGCTCCTCGGAAAGCGCGATCCGCTAAAGAAAGCCTTTAATTTGGACTCCAAGGCCTTCAGTTTCGAGTTCAAGAAATATCTCCGGGAACGATTCAAGGAATATTACAGCCGGGAAAATCCCGAGGACTACAGCCTTCCCATCGGCCCTGAGTTCCCGATGAACCCCTATTATTTCGCCTTCTCTCACGCCGTATCGCCCTCCGGGGACCTCGTGGCCACGATCACCTTCAACGCCCAGGATGGCGACGTCGACATCGTCCTGATGTCGACCAAAGACGGGAAGATCCTCAAGAATCTCACCAAAGGCTATACGTCCCAGTACGAATCGATCAGATTCGAGATCGATCCTTCGCTCGGGAAGAGTCTGGCCTGGTCGCGGGACGGTGACCGCCTGGCGTTCTTCGCCAGGGACGGGGAGAAACACTCGCTCTTCATCATCGACGCGTTCGACGGGTCCACGATCCGGAAGATCAAGGTGCCGGACGATCAGCCTGTCTGCCCCACGTTCTATCCGGACGGCCGGAAGATTATGTTCTCCGCGTTCAAGAAGGGCATTCGCGACATTTTCGAGCTGGACCTCGCGACGGGACAGACCAAGAACTTGACCAGGGATCCCCTCTACCAAAAAGCTCCGATGCTTTCGCCCGACGGGAAAACCGTCGTCTATTCCATCCGCGTGGATTCCTACGACAAACTGTTTCTCTCTCCCGTCGACGACTTCACGAAGAAAAAGCAGCTCACCTTCGGCAAAGGGAACACGGTCACTCCGGAATTTTCCGCGGACGGGAAGACCGTCTTCTTCTCGGGGGACGCCAAGGGCGCCTACAACATCTACGCCCTCAACCTCGAATCGGGAGAGCTTCGCCGCTTTACGGACGTGAGGACGGGAAATTTCTTCCCCGCCCCCCTGCCCAACGATCCGCAGAGGATCATCTTTTCCTCGTTCAACAAGGGCGCCTTTCAACTCTTCAAAAGCGCCGGCGAAGGGGTCGCCGAACAGACGCTGACCTTCGCCGACATCGGGCCGGACGAAAAATTCAAGATGTTCGAGCCCCCCGTTTCGCTCGAAATCGACCCGGCCAAGATCCAGGCCCACAACGGCTTGGGCAAGCTTTATGTCGCGTCCCGCCCGCCCGTCGATGCGATCGTGTCCACGGACGGTTCGATCTACGGCGGGTCATCCCTCGCCTTCACGGACCTCCTCGGCAATCACACGTTTTCGCTGACCGCCTATCAGGTCCGGGAATTCCGCTCGATGTACCTGGGCTATTTCAACCAGCGGAACAGGTTCCAATGGGCGATCAACGCCTTCCAATACACGGTTTTTTATTACCCCAACAGCTACTATTACGATCCTTCTCTCTGGAACTTCACGACCTATTCGGACGCTATCGCCACGCGGAGGATCACGGGGGCCAGCGCCATGGGCGTTTACCCTCTCAATAAATATGTCCGCGCCGAGGGCGAACTCGCCTTCTACCATTTCGAGGAGGATTTTCTCGACCCCCAGGCCCTCGGCATGTCCGGACCTTTGTCGTATGGATATTTCATGAACGGCGACATGCTCTCCGCCTCGTTTTCGCTGACGGGAGAGACGACGCATTTCAAGCAATATGGGCCGGCCGCCGGGCATACGTTCCGGCTTTCGATCGCCCAATCGCTTCCGGTCGCCGACGCTTTCATCCATAACACCACGTTTGAAGCCGACCTGCGAAAATACTTTTACCTTGGCTCGGACTTTCTTTTGGCCTTCCGCGTCAACGCGTTCCTGAGCGGGGGGCGCGATCCTTTCCTGGGCTATTACGGCGGCAATAACCAGGTCCGCTCGGTGGACTTCTATATGCTCGTCGCCACGAAATACTGGTTCGCCAACGCCGAGATCCGCTTCCCCCTCGTCGACGCGGCCTCGACGATCATCGGAATGATCGGCCCCGTGCGGGGGGTCTTGTTCTTCGACATCACCAGGAGCCAGTATGGGGACTATCCGGCGAAATTCTACCGGTACGACGCCGCCCTGGGCGATTTTCCCTATCACGTGCTCGACGCCATCGGCTCCTTCGGCGGCGGCCTCGAATTGTTCGTCTTCGGCTATCCGATTCACATCGAATTCGCGAAACGACTCGAGTGGCCGAGCCTTGCGGCGCCCTTCAGTTTCAACGAATACGGAAGCTACACCACAAGATTCTGGATCGGTTTCGATTTCTAAACGGGCGTTTCGCTCGCCGTAAAGGCGTGGTTCTCCGCCGCCCGGTAAACTTCGAATTTTCGTAAAAAAACTCTTGAAATGGGGTTAAGGGAATGGTATGATGGCGAAGCTTTCTTGGGAGGAGAGGTAAAAATATCCACAGTTGTGGATATTTCTGTGGAAAAATAAATTTCGGCCGCGCAAATGGAAGAAAAGACAAATCCTTGGCTTCAAATCATCCTTGACGCCAAGAAAAAAATCGACGCCGACGGTTTCGAGACCTGGATCGTTCCGACGTCCTATATCGGGCAGGAACTCGACAGCCTCTATATCAAGGTCCCCAATCCTTATTTTAAAGACTGGATCTCCTTCCATTTTTCGGGCCTTCTCAACGAAAGCTCGCAGAAGATCTTCGGCAAAGTGTTCGACATCAAATACATCCTCGACGAATCGCCGTCCTCGTTCAAGAGAAGCTCGCCCGACGAGCGGCGGACGAAATCCGGAATGCTCCTCAATCCGAACCTGAACCCCAACTACACTTTCGAGAATTTCGTCGTCGGCTCGTGCAACCAGTTCGCCCACGCCGCTTCTCTGGCCGTGGCCAAGATCCCGGCGAAATCCTATAACCCGCTCTACGTCTACGGCGGCTCCGGCCTCGGCAAGACCCATCTCATGAACGCCATCGGCCATTTCACGCTCCACAACGATCCGCGGTTGAAAATTCTCTATATCACCACGGAAAAGTTCATGAACGACCTCATCAATCATCTTCAATACGGAAAGATCCTGGATTTTCGGGAAAAATACAGGAGTATCGACGTCCTTCTCATGGACGATATCCACAACCTTTCCGGAAAAGACCGGACCAAGGAGGAATTTTTCCACACCTTCAATCATCTCTACGACAACCAGAAGCAAATCGTCATCTCGAGCGACTGTCAGCCGAAAGAGATCCCCGGCCTCGAAGAACGGTTCCGCTCCCGGTTCGAATGGGGCCTGATTGCCGACCTGAAACCGCCGGACATCGAGACCCGGATCGCCATCTTGAATAAAAAAGCCGAACTCGAGGGCGTCGACCTTCCGGAAAGCGTCGCCCTCTTCATCGCCGACAAGGTCAATTCCAATATCCGGGAGCTCGAAGGCTACCTGCGCCGCGTCGTCGCCTACGCCTCTTTAAAAGGCGAAAAAATCGAATTGGATATCGCCAAAGAGTCCCTCAAAGACCTTTTGGACTCGACCTCGCGGATCGTGACTGTGGAAAAGATCCAGAAATTAGTCTGCCATAAATACAAAATCAAGCTCGTGCAATTAAAATCCAAAAACAATTCTCCGAAAGTCGCCTTTCCCCGCCAGATCGCCATGTATTTATCGAAGGAATTGACCCACACTTCGTTGCCGGAAATCGGCAAGAAATTCGGTGGAAAACACCACACAACGGTCATTCATAGTCTCCGGAAAATCGAGCGTTTGCGCGAGGAGAATTCGGAATTCGACAAAGAAATCAACAGCCTTTTAAATTTCATCCAGTAATGAAATCAGAATCTTCCACGTGTTATGCACATTTCATTTGCTTTTCTTCTTCTTATTCATTACTCTTTATTCATAAAGAAATAATAATAAGAGCGAGCTCTTATTCAGGAAGGTGATCCCATGAAATTCTCGATCATGAAAGAAAACCTGTTGGAGGAACTGCAGCTACTCCAGGGCATCGTCGAGAAAAGAAACACCATGCCGATCCTGGCGAACATTCTCGTTCAAGCGTCCGGGAATGAGATCGAAATCACGGGGACTGACCTCGAAGTCGGGTTGAAAACGCATTTCGAGGCGCGGATCGACGAGCCGGGAGAGATCACGGTCTCCGGAAAAAAGATCTTCGAGATCGTTAAATCGCTGCCGGACGGCCTGCCAGTGACGTTCAAAGAAGACAAGAACCTGACCATGGAGGTCACGGCCGGAGAGAGCGAATTCAAGGTTCTCTGCCTGCCGAAAGAAGATTATCCTCAGGTTCCAGAGCCAAAATTCGCGAAAAAAATCACCTTTCCCCTCGAGTCGTTCAAGGACATGATCGACCGCGTTTTTTTCGCGATCGCCCAGGAACAGAGATATTATCTCAACGGCGCGCTGATGGTCCTGAAAAACAAGTCGCTGGAACTCATCAGCACGGATGGGCACCGGCTCTCTTATACGGCGAAAACCGTCGATAATCTCAGCCTGACCAAAGAAATCCGGGTGATCGTCTCGAAGAAAACGTTGAGCGAGCTCCGCAAATACAGCGAGGGGACGGTCGAATTCGACATGGACGAGAATAATCTCTTCTTCCGGTGCGGTCACCGGACGCTCATTTCTCGGATCATCGAGAGCAAATTCCCCAATTTCGAGGCCGTCATTCCCAAGGACAACGCGAGCACGGCCTTACTGCCGCGGGAAGAGTTCACGAACGCCATCCGGCGGGTTTCCCTGCTGTCCGCCGAACGCTCGCGGGGAATCAAGTTCACCCTCGAAAAGAACAAGATGCGGCTATTCTCTTCCAACCCGGAGATTGGCGAGGCCCGGGACAAGCTGGACGTCGAATACGCGGGCGCGAACCTGGAAATCGGGTTCAATTCGCAATACATCCTCGATTTTCTGACGACCGTGAGCGCCGACAAGATCCGGCTCGAATTGAAGGACGAAAACAGCGCTGCCCTCATGCGGCCGGATACGGAAGAGGACGTCAAGAGCATCTACGTCCTCATGCCGATGAAGATCTGAGGCGGAAGCCGCCTGAGTCTTTACCGCATTCTTCGCTTTTCAGTTAATCCTCCCATGATCGAAGATGAAAAACGCGGGAATTACGGCGACCGGCTGGACGGCTGGAAAGAGATCTCGGCGTATCTCCGTTGCGATGTCCGGACCTGTCTTCGCTGGGCGAAACACAGCGGGCTTCCCATCAGCCGCGTCGGGAATAGCCACAAACGTTCCAAGGTGATCGCGTTCAAACCCGATTTGGACCAGTGGCTGGTCCGCGGGCGGAACCAGGTTGCGAAAAAACCGGGCCGGCGATACGCAATCGCGAAGCTTGTTCTTGCGATTCTTCCGGTGCTGATCGCGCTGATTTTCGTCCTTCCCCGCGTGCTTCCCCCCTCGTCCGGCCCGATCCGGATGGAATTGAATGGTCAAGCTCTCGTGGCCATCGACGCGAAAAACACCCCGCTTTGGAGTATCGGTCTTGATGCGGCGGGGGATCAGGCGTATTTCTATAACGACGTTCCGGGTATATTCAACTGGAAGCGATCTCATATCGCGTTCGGCGATATCGACCGGGACGGCCGGAACGAAGTCGCGGTTTTCCTCGACGCGGACAACCCCGCGGCGCGGGCGGTCGCCTTATTCGACGATAATGGCCGCCGGCTCTGGAAAAAGGAAATCCGCTTCGAGGCTGCGTACGCCGAAGAAACGCCGGGGAACAACTTTCTCCCGATGCAAATCGAAATCAAGGATGTTCTCGGCGACTCGAGGCCGGAGATCCTTGCTCTGTGGCGGCACGCCCGCTTTTATCCCGGAATTTTCGAGATTTATTCCATTGACGGAACCCGGCTTTTCCATTACGAGCATACCGGAGTCCTTCAGTCTTTTGCCTTGCAGTTCGATGGGAACGGAGAGCACGTTCGGGAAATCCTTTTGGGCGGCACCAATAATTTGCTGGGCGGAGACGCTGTTTTGGTCGTTATCGACCCCTCCGACCTCAGGAGCGGGCTTGGCCCGCCCTATACGATCCCTTCGGAATTCGAAGGCCGAAAGCCCGGATTGCGGCGATACCTGCCGCTCAACCCGCAGCCGGCCGCTCAAAAACGTTATTTTCCGGTTTCCTCATAACGAAATGGCGCCAACCGAGGTCCTCCCTTACATGAATGTTCTCGAGATCCTTCCCTCCAGGCAGGGTTACTCCATCCAGGTTCAATACGGCGTCTCCGAAAGGGCCTATTATAAATTCGACTCCGACTTTCGCCTTCTCGATGTCCAAGCTTCGCCTGGCCTGATGAGGTCCTACAACGACCGTCTCCGGCGGGGAATTCTCCACAAACCGCTGGAGCAGTTTCTTGCCGAACGAGGAAGCGATTTTTGGCGGTGGAACGGCGCCGGATGGCTCGATTCCGCGATCAAAAACGGATTGGCGAGACGAATCCGATTCGATATGCGTATCGACGAGGCCGGAGAAAAACCCCCACCTTAAGCATGGTCTTTTTCATGACAACCTCTACTTAAAAAGCATCCATCAGTTGTCAATTTGATTTATAAAAACGGACGGGTCAATAGATGGAGAGAAACTGTCACAAGATGCCTATTCCTGCCCACTTAAAACGGAGAATACGATATGTCTTTTAATTTCGGTGACAGACAACTCAACCTAAATAGGGTTTTTACTAATTCATCATCTGCCCTTGAAGGTCGTTGAATTCTTCTAAGACTGCCCGGTTATAGGGGTAACAGGTATCGTATTTCGTCCTCGCTCCGATCCAGGGGAAAGGAATTTAGTGTATTGGGTTGTCTGTCACCAAAATTAGGGATATGATGAATTAGGATCTTTTATATCTTTAAATCAAAGGAGGGGCGATCGCCCGCAATAAACATGAACCATTTCAGATTTGCGATTTTATGTTTGGCCATGACCATGTGCCTGACCCTGGCCGCGGGGGATCAAGGAACGGCCGTCGACAACACTAATCCGTTTTTTTCACAGTACAAGACGCCGCTGAACACCCCGCCCTTCAATCTGATCAAGAACGAGCATTTTCTGCCGGCCATAAAGGAAGGCATCCGGCAACAGCAGGTCGAGATCGAGGTCATCGTCAACAATCCGGCCGTTCCGGCTTTCGCCAATACCCTGGAGGCCCTGGACGCGAGCGGGCGGCTCCTGTCCGAAGTCAACGCGGTTTTCGGCGCATTGCAGGGCGCCGACACGAACCCCGCTATCCAGAGCATCGCCAAAGAGGCGACGCCGCTCATAGCGGCCCATGGCGACAATATCCGCTTGAACGAAAAACTCTTCGCCCGTGTGAAGGCGGTCTACGACCAGCGCGCCAAGTTGAAGCTCAAGCCCGAGGAGCAGTTCCTTCTCGAAAACACCTACCGCGACTTCGTCCGCGGCGGCGCGCTGCTGGATGAAAAGCTAAAAGCCCGGCTCCGCGAGCTGAACCAGCAACTGGCCATGCTTTCGCTCCGGTTCGGCGACAACCTGCTGGCCGAAACCAACGATTTCAAGCTGGTCCTCGAGAATCGTGACGACCTGGCCGGCCTGCCTCCCTCCGTCGTGGCCATGGCCGAGGGGACAGCCCGTCAACTGAAGATGCCCGGCAAATGGGTCTTCACCGTCCAGGTTCCGAGCATGACGCCTTTTCTGCAGTATTCGACGCGGCGGGATTTGCGCGAAAAACTCTACCGCGGCTATATCACGCGCGGCGACCGCGGCAACGAGCGCGACAACAAAGACATTATCCGCCAGATCGTCAACCTGCGCTGTGAGAAGGCGAAGCTCCTGGGCTACGACAGCCATGCCGCCTTCGTCCTGGAGACCAACATGGCCAAGACCCCCGCGGCCGTGGATGCTTTCCTGAATAGATTATGGGACCCGGCCTTGAAACGCGCCAAGGGGGAAGTGGCCGACATGCAGGCTCTCATCGACCGCGAAGGCGGCAAATTCAAGCTCGCCCCGTGGGACTGGTGGTACTACGCGGAGAAAGTCCGCCAGGAAAAATACGCCCTCGACGACACCGCCTTGCGCCCCTATTTCAAGCTCGAGAACGTCCGTATGGGCATCTTCACGCTCTGCGAAAAGCTCTATGGGCTGAAGTTCATCGAACGGCACGACATCCCGGTCTACAACCCGGAAGTCCAGGTCGTCGAGGTGCGCGAAACCGACGGCCGCTACGTGGGCGTCCTATACATGGATTTCCATCCGCGACCGAGCAAGCGCGGCGGCGCCTGGTCGGGCGCGTTCCGTCGCCAGTCTTACGAAAAGGGCAAGCGCGTGGCGCCCCTCTCGACCATAACGTGCAATTTCACGCGCGCCACGGCCGACGCGCCCTCGCTGCTCAGCGTGGAAGAGGCGAAGACTTTCGCCCACGAATTCGGGCATTCGCTGGCAACCCTCCTCTCGGATGGGATTTATCGAGGCCGCTCCGTGCCCCGGGACGGGGTGGAGCTCCCTTCGCAGATCATGGAAAACTGGATGCTGGAGCCGGAATTGCTCACCCTCTACGCCAAGCACTATCAGACGGGCGCCGTCATTCCGGCCGAGCTCGTCCAAAAGCTTCAGAAAAGCAGTCTTTTCAATCAAGGCTTTGAAACCGTGGAGTACCTCGCGGCTTCGATTCTCGACATGAAATGGCATGAGATGACACAGCCTCAGCCCGGCCTGAACGTCGACGAGTTCGAAACCCGGGCCATGACCGGCATCGGCCTCATCTCGGAGATCACGCCCCGCTACCGGAGCACCTACTTCAATCATATCTTTAACGGCGGCTATTCCGCCGGGTATTACGTTTATATCTGGGCCGCGCAGCTCGACGCCGACGCCTTCGAAGCCTTCAAGGAAAAAGGGCTGTTCGACAAGGCGACCGCCCTCTCGTTCCGGAAAAACGTGCTCGAGAAATACGGCGCCCTCGAACTCATGCCCCAGTACGTGGCGTTCCGCGGCGCCGAACCGAAGATCGAACCGCTTCTGAAACGTCGAGGTCTGCTGAAGTAGAGGTGGCTCCGGCGGCAGCCGCTCCGGAGTTGACAGGCAGGGGCGGTCGAATATAAAATCCGCCCGGAAAAAGAATTCCAGAAAACGACTTCATGTTTTCGCCGAAACTCCTGTAAGCCGTATGTCAGCCTTAAGAAAAACCATCCGGCAGCGGAAAAACGACCTCCTCGCCCTGGCCGCATTCTCCGCCCTGACTTTGATCCTGACTTACCCCTTGATTTTGAACCTGGGGACCGGTGTCCGGGACAAGGGCGATCCCGCTCTCAACAGCTATATCATGGCCTGGGAAGCCCACCAATTCGGACGCCTGGATTTCTCCCACTTTTTTGACACCAACATGTTTTATCCCTTTAAGGGGACGCTGACTTATTCCGAGATCCTCCTGCCGCAAGCCGTGGCCGCGTTTCCCATTCTCGCCGTTTTCGGAAACCCGATTCTGTCCTACAACATCGTTCTTCTCCTCGCTTTTCTCACTTCGGCGCTGGGCATGCGGGCCCTCGCCCGCCATCTTGTCAAGAACGAGTTCGCCGCGTTTCTGGCCGGGCTCATTTATGCCTTTTCGCCTTTCATGTTCTCCCACCTGTCTCATCTCCAGGTCATCACCGCGGGCGGCTTGCCGCTCGCTATGCTTTATCTCCATAAATTTTTCGAGGATGGACGGACGCGGGACATCCTCGGCTTCACCTTCTTCTATATCATCCAGTTTCTGGCCAATGGATATTACGGGATCTTTCTGACCTTGTTCGCCGGTCTCTTTATCGTCGCCTGGATGATCGTCGAGCGCCGGTACGCGGACCGGAAATTTTGGGCGCGGCTCGCGCTCTTCGCCGCCCTTGCCGCCGCGTTTGTCGGCCCGGTCCTTTTTCGCTATTTCCTCATGAGCCGGGGAACAGACTTCAACCGCGGCCCCGGAAGTCCGCTTCCGCTCACGAGCTACATGACCGCTCCCAGCATTAACCGGCTTTACGGCCAAATCACCCAGCCTTTCCGAAAATCGGAAGGCGACCTTTTCCCGGGCATCATCGCCGTCATTCTCGCCGGACTGGGCCTGGCCGCGAATCTGAGGATCCGCCCGATGTCGAGCCAAGATGAATATCGCGGCCGCCCGAAAATGACGGGTTTCGCGCGCGCCGCCGTGACCGGCTTGATGGCCGCGGATGCCTTCTGGATCCTGGCGGAAATCATGTCGGGGTTCGAGCTCGGGTCCTCGAATGAAGTTCTTTTCCACCCCGCCTGCCTTCTCCTCCTCCCGATTCCGGCCGGGATTTTGATTTTTCTCATCGCCCTCCGCCGGACATTCGAACGGAGGCTGCGGGGTCCGGCCTATCGGATCTCCTTCAAGGATAAAAAGTTTTGGACCTATCCGGTTCTCCTGGTCCTGGCCGCGCTCCTGACTCTGGGCAGCCGGGGACTTTATGTCATCCTTTATAAATGCGTTCCCGGTTTCAGCGGCCTCCGCGCCACTCCCCGTTTTCATGTTTTCTTTATGCTGGCCCTGGCCGTTCTCGCCGCGCATGGAGCGAAAGCGCTCATGGAGTCCGCCCGGCCGAAACGGCGCGCGGCCGCTTTCATCCTCATCCCGCTTCTCATTCTCGCGGAATTCGCCTCCATCCCCCTCCCTCTCGCCAAGCTCCCGGCCCCGCGGGACATTCCTGAAGTCTACCGCTGGCTGGCCGCTGAAAAGGAAAACGACCGGGTCTTGCTCGAGCTCCCGCTGCCTGAATCGAGCGCGTGGGCCGGCGCGGTCGAAGCCTCCCGGCTCTACTTCTCGACCTTTCATTGGACCCGGATGGTGAACGGCTACAGCGGCTATATCCCTCCGCTTTACAGCGAGCTGTGCTTCCGCTGGAAGAAACTGCCCCTGGCCGAATTCGTCAAGGACGCCGCCGACCTTGGCGTCAATACGATCATATTTCACGCGAACGAGCCCTTCACCGAAGAGACTTTCCGGCTGAGGATAGCCGAAGCCCGATCCGAGGACGAGCAAATCGTCCTCGAGAAAGCGTTCGGGACCGATTATGTCTTCGCCGTCAAGGCGAGCCGGCCGGCCAAGCCGCTTCAGGCCGAGTCCCGCGTCCGCCGACCGCTCGAAAAAAAAGGGTGGACGGTCACGGCGAGCGCCAAGCAGGATCAGGCGGCGAAGGCCGTGGACGGCTCTATGGCGACGCGCTGGGAAAGCGGCCCCCAGGCCGTCGGCGTGTCCGTGGCTGTGGACCTGAAAACGATCGAGACCGTCGGCGGGTTCTCGTTCAAGCTCGGCCGGAGCCCGCTGGACTATCCGCGCGGATACCTCGCCGAAGTCTCGACCGACGGAAAAACATGGGAGACCGTCGCCCGTCAGGAAAAAACCGTTCTCCCGATCCGGGACTTTCTCCGGCCGAAAGATCTCGGCCTGGATGTCGAATTCGCGCCTCGCGACGTCCGTTATATCCGGATCACGAACACCGCGGAAGAGCCGATTTACTACTGGTCGATTTACGAGATCGAAGTCTATCGCTGACGGACGTTTCGACGGCGCCCTCCCTCGTTTCTCGACAGCGGACGGGCCCCGGGCTTTGCCCGTGGGATCACGTCCGCCGTACTCGCCCGTGGATATAAGCCACGGGCGAGTGGCGAGCTTAAGGCTCGTCCCTTGATAACGGGCTAAGCCATCAGGGACGCGAAATATTCGGATAATTTTTGAACGGCTTTTTTGACCGGCAAAGATAGGGATGATCCGAAATCATTTTTTCCCGGCTGAATCCCCAGAATGATCGTTTTACAGCCCACGGTTTCCTCTAGATATCGGACGAACAAAGCCAGGGATATCTTGTGCGTCGAAACGCCCTCGTCCGCGAGAGCGTCCTTCTCCACGAGAAAAATCGTTCCCGGCCGATAGGGGCCGGCGCCGGCGTCGAGGATGAGAACGAGGTCGGGCCCGATTTTCCTGATGATCCCGGTCCAATTCTCCGGGACTTCGCGGCCCAGGAGGACCCTCAAACGCGAACGCGCTTTCCCCCGCGTCGCTTTTTTGATCGATTCGGCGCAAATGAGACCGGCGGCGTCGTCGCCTCTGGCTTTGTTCCCGACGCCGAGAACGACGATTTTCAGGGAGGCTTGGATCTCGCGGCGGACGAGCCGTTTCCAATCCGTTTTCGTTCGGGACATGGCGCTTAAAACCCGGATCTTACGATTGGGCCGGTTCCGTCTTCGACGGAGGCGGGGGCGGAACCGCGGGCTTGGCTTCTCTTTTTGGGATCGCCCGCGTGAAGATCCATTCCATCTTCAGATCGTGGCGGTCGAACCCGGCGGTCTCGAAGAGATGATCCATTTCCATGGCCTTCACGGGGTTCGTCGGGCAGGAATCCACGCACTGGGCGCAGTGGATGCAGCGGTCGTTGTGGATGACCATTTTGAATTTCTTTTCGGCTTCGTTCACCGAAGTGATTTCGATCGCCTCGGCCGGACAGTCCCGCTCGCAGGCGCGGCAGGCAATGCAAATATCGGGATGGAGAAAAGGCGTCCCCCGGAAATCCTTGGGGACCTCGAGTTTTTTGAACGGATAGTCCACGGTGTTGGGCTTTTTGAAGAGATGGCGAAGAAGCTCCGGAAGGAAAACCGCAACTTTCATAATAGCAATCCCTTGATCAAAATGACGATCAGAAGCTGGAGGACGGCCAGGGGGGCCAGGGTTTTCCAGGCGAAAGTAACGACCTGGTCCACCCGGATCCGGGAGGTGAGGGCCCGGATGAGCGACAGGAAAAAGATGACGAAGAGCGTTTTGACGACGAAGTTCAGGAGGCCGATTCCGGGTCCGCCGGGAAAACCGGCGAGGAAGACCGCTGCCACGAGGCCGCTCGAAACGACGAGCTCGATGTCGATCATGAGCCGGAAAAAAGCCAGCTTCTTTCCCGAATATTCGGTGAAGGTCCCGCCGACGATTTCCGTCTCGGCGTGCGGGATGTCGAACGGCGTGCGCTCGAGCTTGGCCTGGACGCAGATCATGGCGATGACGAACCCGAGCAGGTTGGGCAGGATGAGCAGGGGCTTTTTCTGATAGAAATGGGCGATCTCGGCGAGCCGCCAGGAATTGGCCAGGATCGCCGGGCTCAGGACGGCCATGAAGAGGGGAACCTCGTAGCCGAAGAGCATCGTCAGGACGCGCGTTCCGCCGATGGTCGAAAAGAGGTTGGTCGAGGACCATCCCGCCAGGAAGAAGATCAGGGTCGGGAGGCTGAGGAGATAGAGGAGGACGATGATGTCGCCGGAAAAGGAGATCATGCGGACCGCGTCCTCGCTGTAGGGCCAGAGCGGAAGGAGCAGTCCGGCCGTGGCGACAATGGCCAGGCCGATGATCGGCAGGAGCGTGAACAGGGTCTTGTCCGCCCGCTCGGGGACGACGTCCTCCTTGGCCAGGAGCTTGACGAAATCGGCGATCGGCTGGAGGATCCCCCACCGCCCCGTGTGCGTCGGGCCCATCCGGTTCTGAAGGCGGGCATAGACTTTCCGGTCGAACCATTCGCAGAACGTGGCATAGACGAACAGAAAAAGGAGCCCCGGATAGACGAGAAGGTAGAGGATCGTTTTCAGAACGGCCATACCGCATTCCTTTTCACGGGACGATTTTTGAAGCGTTCGTCGGCGAGCTTCCGGAGTTCGCTGAAGCGCACGATTTTCTCTTCGCCGGTCCGCCCATTGACGAGCTCGACGGTCCGCTCGGCGCAGCAGATGCAGGGATCGATGGCGGCGAAGATCAGCGGGATGTCGGCGATGAACCCGCTCTTGAGCATCTCAACCGTCGCCGGATAATTGGCCAGTGTCGGGGCCCGGACTTTCAGCCGTTCGGGCTTGTCCGATCCGTTGGATTTGATGTAGTGCATGTTTTCGCCGCGCGGGGCTTCATAGCGGCTGACGACTTCGTTCGGCTTGGCCCGCCTGGGCGCTTTGACGGCGATGTCGCCGGTCGGAAGATTCTTCAGGAGGAATTCGCAGATTTTATAGGACTCGAGGAGCTCTTTGATCCGGACCACGGTCCGGCCCAGGACGTCGCAGGTGTCCGCCGTGCAGACGTCGAAGGGGACTTCGTCGTAGACCGCGTGGGGGTCGTCCTTGCGGACGTCGGCCGAGATGCTCGAGGCGCGGGCAGTGGGGCCGACCGCGCAAAGAGCGAGCGCCTTTTCCCTGGAGAGGTAGCCGACGCCGGCTAGGCGTCCCACGAACGTCGGCTCCGAGGCGCCGATCTTGAAATAGAATTCGGTGCGCGTCCGCAGGACGGCGAGGCCGTCGAGGATTTTTTTGATTTGGAGTTCATCGAGATCGCGGCGGACGCCGCCGAGCGTGTTCATCGCGTAGTGAACGCGGTTGCCCGAGATCATCTCTAGGAGGTCCATCACGACCTCGCGGTCGCGCCAGGTGTACATGAAGAACGAGTCGAATCCGGCCTCGTGGCCGGCGACGCCCAGCCAGAGCAGATGGCTGTGCACCCGCTCGAGTTCGGAGACGAGATAGCGGATGTAGTTGCCCCGCTTGGGCGGCGCGATTTCCATGAGCTTTTCCACGCCCTGAACATAGCAGGTGGAGTGGGAGTGCGAGCAGATCCCGCAGATCCGCTCGGTGAGGTAGATATTCTGGATCCAGGTCTTTTCTTCGGCGAGCTTTTCCAGGCCGCGGTGGTTGTAGCCGAGCCTGATATCCGCGTCCTTGATGACCTCGCCCTCGACCGTCATGCGCAGGCTGATGGGCTCTTTCAGGGCGGGGTGCTGCGGCCCGATGGGGATGGTGAACTTCATTTCTTGCCTCCGGGGATGATTTCCGCGGGCCGTTCGTATTTCCAGTCTTTCCGGAGAGGGAAGTTGCCGGCCGGCCAGTCGTCGGGCACGACCAGCGGTCTGGAGTCGGGGATATTGTCGATGACGACGCCGAACATATCCTGAAGCTCCCGCTCGTACAGGATCGCGCCGGGCAGGCTCGGGCAGATGCTGACGAGGTGGGGATCGGCCTTCGGAATCCGGGTCCGGACGTTCAGGTTTCCGTTGAGGTCGGCGAGATGGTACAGGATTTCATAGGAATCGCCGGCGTCCAAGCCGCTGATCGTGGCGACGTACGTGTAATGGAGGTCCTTGCTGAGGCCGGCGAAAACAGGGGCCACGTTTCCGGGGGCGATCGTCATGAAAACCCGCCGGAGGGCCGGGTTGGAAATCTCGACGATTTTATCGCCGAAGAGGTTTTTCAATTTCTCCATGAGTTCTAAATCGGTCATAAGGTCCTCGAAGTCTAGAGTTTTCCCAGGAGCTTGACGACTCCATCCAGAATGGCGTCGGGCCGGGCCGGGCAGCCGGGAACGTACACGTTCACGGGGATGACCTGGTCTAAGCCTCCCATGATGTTATAAGCGCCGCGGTAAACGCAACCCGACATGGCGCACGCGCCGACGGCGATGACGAACTTCGGGTCCGGGGTTTGTTCGTAAATGCGGATGATCCGGTCCTTGATCTGCCGGGTCACCGGTCCGGTGGCGATGATCACGTCCGCGTGCCGCGGCGTGGCCTTGAGCAGCACCCCGAACCGCTCCACGTCGAAGCGGGGGGTGAGGGCCGCCACGATCTCGATGTCGCAGGCGTTGCAGGCGCCCGAATTCAAGTGCAGGATCCAGGGGGACTTGATCCGGGACCAGCGCACGAGTCTGTCTAACATTTCAGCTCCTTGTCACGAGGGCCATGATGGACAGGAAGATCACGGCCAGGTAGAGCACGGCGAACCAGACGATCTTGCCGGACGGAACGGTCGCGATCATGAGCGCGGCGACGTGCATGATGGTGAAAAACAGGGCGATGAAAAAGAAAAGGCGGTAGCCGAACTGCACTTTGACGCCGGGGATGTCCTCTCCGCAGGCATAGGTCGTCAGCTTGCCGCCGGTTTTATTGAGCTTCGGCGCCATCCGCTTTCCGAGGAGGTAGAGAAGGAAGGCGATGGCCAGAAAGAGGATGAAGGCCACGGGCGGGGAGAGGAGGAATTCGATCCCTTTCATGGTTTACCCTTTCAATTTCGTCAGCTTGCGGATATCCAGGCTCTTCGTGTGCCGATAGATGTTGATGATGAGGGCCAGGGCCGTGGCGACGAGGCTGACCTCGACCACGATGAAGGTGATGACCAGGCATTGGGCGAGGAGGGTGTTTTTCTTGACGAACCCGGTCGCCAGCAGGGCCAGGCTCACGCCTTTGCTGATGACTTCGATGCCGATGAAAAGCTTGATGACGTTTTTCATCGTCAGCAGGCAGTAGAGGCCGGCGAACAGCAAGCCTGCGGCGAAGGCCATATATACGAACCACGAGCTATTCATCTTTGTCCCTCTTTCGGAATAAGGCCAGAACGGAAAATACGCCGGCGAGGATGACCGCGAGCTGGCCGACGAGGTCGAACGTCCTCTGTTTCCACAGGACGTCGCCGAACGCCCCAGTCTCGGCCGTTTCCGGCAGGGCCGGGACCTTCTGGAGGAGGCCTTTCATGACCAGGATGTCGATGAGGATGAAGGCGACGAAGAACAGAGGAAAGGCGAGCCGGGCGAGCCTGGATTCACGGACGTCCCCTTCGGCCTTGGTCAAGGCGATGGTCAGGATGAAGAGCACCGTGATCAAGCCGGCCACGACCGAGATTTCGAAGACGCCGGCGTACGGGGCGTTCATCTGGAAGAAGAGGATGCCGAGCAGGACGCTGGCCAGGGCCAGGCTGATGGCGGATTTGATGAGGTCTTTCGACAGAATCGCCAGGATGGAAAAGAGAACCAATCCGGATAAGAGCGGTATTTGCCATGTCATGGTCTATAATCCCCACGAACCGAGCGCGAGATGAATTCCCTTAGTCAGCGAGTCCGAGGCAGGCTGGATCCAGGACGTTATGACGGTCGAGAAAAAGATCCCGACGCCGATCACGAGAAGGGCCAGAATGACCGACGCCGCGGCCATCCAGAACGGCGCTTCCTTGACGGCCTTCCATCGCTCGTCGAGCTGTCCGAAGAAGGCCTTGCGCTGGATGAGCAGGTAGTACCAGAGGGTCAGGACGCTGGCCAGGACGGCGACGACGGCGAGGGGCCATTGATTGGCCTGGACGAGGGCCATGATGATGATGAGCTTGCTCCAGAACCCGCCGAGAGGAGGCACGCCCGCGATCGAGAGAGCGCCGACGATGTTGGTGGCCGCGGTCACGGGCATCCGCTTGGCCAGGCCGCCCATTTCGTCGAGGTTGCGCGTCCCGGTCGCCTGCTGGACCGAGCCCGAGTTCAAGAACAGGAGCCCTTTGGCCAGGGCGTGGTTGAAGAGATGGAAAAGCCCGCCGACGATGCCGAGAGGCGTGGCGAGGCCGATCCCGAGCACGACGAAACCGACCTGGCTGATCGACGAATAAGCCAGCATGCGCTTCATATCGTTCTGGCCGAGAGCGAGAAAGGCGGCGACGACGATGGAGATCGCCCCGAGGACCATCAGGACCTGGGAGAGCCAGTCGCCGGGCTTCATGCCGAAGACGCCGAAAAAGATCCGGGTCATGGCGTACACTCCCGAGACCTTGATGAGCAATCCCGACAGGATGGCCGAGATGGGCGCGGGCGCCGAGGGGTGCGCGTCCGGCAGCCAGGCGTGGAACGGAATCAGGGCCGCCTTGAGGCCGAAGCCCATGATGAAGAGGGCCGAGCAGAAGCCCACGACGGCTTTGGCGTCCAGGCTGCGGAGGCCTTCCGCCACGGCCGTGAAGCCGAGGCCGCCGGTCATGCCGAAGATCACGGCAATGGCGATCAGAATGGCGGCCGAAGCGATGACCGAGAGCATCAGGTATTTGAACGCGGCTTCGAGCTCGTCATGCTCCAACCCGTAGGCGACCAGGGCATACGAAGCGATGGCGGCGACTTCGAGAAACAGGTAAATGCCGAAGAGGTCGGTGACGAGTACGAGCCCGTTCATGCCGGTCACCATCATTAAAAGGAGGGCGTAGTAGTTGGCTTTGGACCCGTAGTGGTCCATGTAATTGATGGAGAAGAGACCGACGCACAGCGTCACGAGCGAAATGGCCATCAGCATGAACAGGCTGAAGCCGTCCACCGCGACCTGGATGTTGATCGGCTCGCCCAGCCACTGGAGCTGTTTCAGGATCGGTCCCTGACTGATCATCTGCCGGCCGGAGGTGGCGGCGAGGACGAGTAGGAAGAGGAAGACGGTGTTCGACAGCAGGTCGGGCAGAAATTTTTTCGAAATTTTCCCGATCAGAGGCATGAGCGCGGCGACCAGGAGAGGCGCACCGATAAACAGGAAAATCAAAGGTCCTCCTCTATCTATGCGAAACGATTATCTTATCAGCATCTGGATCAGGACGGCAATGACGAGCAGTCCGCCGAGGCACCAGGCCAGGTAGTTGGCGTAGTGGCCGGTGTGGGCCTTTCGCAGCACGCCCGTAAAGGCCTCGCCCGTCTTGGTCACGATCTTCTCGAAGAAGAAATCGATCGGTCGGTCGATGCCTTTGAACAGAACCATGGAAAAATGCCGGAGGAAAATGATCCCCTGCTCGTAGAGATCGAAGACACGGGCTTCGGCCAGGTCGTAGATCTGCTTGAGGCCGGGGAATTTGTGGACGGGTTCGGAAGCCATGTAGGCTTTTTTATTGCCGCGTTTCCAGCCGTAGAAGTGGAGGGCGAGCGCCAGGAGCAGGCAGAGAATCGAGATCCCAGCCACGGGGTTGAAAACGCCCAGGGCATGGGCCGTGAAATCGATGCTCTCGCCGGCTTCGACGTGGCCCTCGAGGACGGGCTGGATGAATTGGGTCAGGGGGAGTTTGTTGAATACGCCGAAGGTGATGCAGAGAAGGGCCAGGATCAGGATCGGGATGACGATCGGCGCCGGGCTTTCCTTCACTTTAGGCATGTCCTTTGAGCGCGGCCCGAAGAACACGGAGTGGCCCGCCTTGAGGAAAGACGCCAACGTGAAAATCGCGCCGACCCAGGCCGCCACGGCGAAGATCGCGTAGCCGCTTTCCAGCGCGCCGTGGAAGATCATTTCCTTGGAGACGAAGCCGTTGAGGGGCCAGACGCCCGAAATGGCCAGGGCGCAGACGGTGAACCCGGCGGCCGTCAAGGGCATGGCTTTGCCCAGGCCGCCCAGTTTTTTGAGTTCGGTCGTTCCGGCCCGGTGCTCGACCGAACCGGCGCTCAGGAAGAGGCCGCATTTATACATGGCGTGGTTGATCATATGGAAGATCCCGCCGGCGATGCCGATGGGAATGGCCGTCCCGATGCCCAGGATCATGTAGCCGACCTGGCTGACGGCGTGATAGGACAGGAGCCGCTTGAAATCCTTCTGAATGAGGGCCATCATGACCGCGAGGACGATCGTCGCGGCGCCGATGGTCATCATTACGAGCGACAGCGGCGTGCCTTTCTCGAGTTTGAAGAGGTCGAGCGTTATCCGGGCCAGGAGATAAATGCCCAGGAGCTTTTCGAACGCGGCCGGCATGAAAGCCATGAAAGTCACGGGCGCGTCGATGGCCGCGTCGGGAATCCACGTGTGGAACGGCATGGCTCCCGCCTTGCCGATGGCTCCGATCATCATCAGGATGAAGGCGGCGACAGCCGGCCCTTCGGGTCGGACCGAGATCTGGGATATCGTCAGCGTCCCGCTTATCGCCCAGAGGATGCCGATGCCCAGGATCAGGCAGAAATCGCAGAAGCCGCTGATGAGGAAGGCCTTGACCGCTGTGCGGTTGGACGTTTTTCCGCCGATCGTGATCAGTCCATATAGGGTCACGAGGAGGCCTTCCCAGAAGAAGATCAGGGGGACGAAATTGTCGGCGAGAACGGCGCCGTTGGCCAGGGCGGCCGAGAGGAAGACGTAAGCGTAATACTCGCGCGCCCGCGGATGGTCCTTCATTTTGACGGTCGAGTAGAGGGTGATCAGGAAGAGGAATCCGGAGAGCCCGAGGAGGATGAAGCTCGAGAAATGGAACAACCGCAGTTCGAAGTTGATCCCCATGCCCATCCAGGGCAGGCGAAGCTCGAGGTGTTTCACGGCGAAGAGGGCGAATCCGAGATAGAGAATGGCGACCGAGGCGATGAGGGCGAGCCCTTCCCGGAGCAGCTTGACCCGTTTGGGGATGAGAAAGCAGACAACGGCGACGAGCACGGGAAGGAGGATCGGCCAGAGAAGCGTGTTGGGCGTCATTTGAGCCACCATCCGATATGGGTCGTCGCGACCTCGACCAGCTTCGCGGGATAGGCGATGAAAACGCCCGCGACGAGCGACAGAACGGCGAGGAGGGCGACGACGAAAACCATGGATTTCGTTTTTTCCGGCGCCGGGGCCTTGGCTTCACCCAGGAAGACTTGGCTGAACACCTTCAGGAGGTAGAACATCGTCAGGACCGCGGTGAAGAGGGCCACGGCGGCGAGCCAGACCTGGCCGGCCTTGACCGTGCCCATGATGACCAGGAACTTGGAGAAGAAGCCTCCGAAGGGCGGGATGCCGATGACCGAGAACGCGCACATCAGGAAGGCGATCGCGGTGACCGGCATGGTTTTGATCAGGCCGCCCATTTCCCGGACGTCGTGTTTGTGGGTGGCGTGGATGACGATGCCGGCGCAGAGGAACAGGCCGGCCTTGGCCAGCCCGTGCATCAGGATGAAAAGGAGCGAGCCGGAGATTCCGGCCTGGTTGGCCATGCTGAAGCCGAGAAAGATATAGCCGATCTGGCTCACCGTGGAGTAGGCCAGAATGCGTTTGAAATCGTTTTCGACCGTGGCCGCGGCGGCCGCGATGAGGCTGGAAACGACGACGATGATGGGGATGACCTGAGGCCAGGCGCCGGGGAGTTGAAAGGCATAGAGAAAGATCCGGGCAAAGGCGTAGACGCCGATCTTGACCAGCACGGCCGCGTGGAGCAGGGCCGTGACTGTGGTCGGCGCCACGCCGGCGTCGGGCAACCAGGTGTGGAGCGGGACCGTGGCCGATTTGCTGAACATGCCGAACAGAATCAGCAGGACGGCGCTCCCCGGAATCACCGTGCCCCTGACCGTCGTCGTCGTCAGGTCGAAGGTGTGCGTCTGGCTGTAGATCTGAATGAAGCCCAGGAGCATGACGACGGCGCCGAAAAACGTGACCAGGAAGGCCTTGTCGGCTTTCCGGACAAAATCTCTCACCCGGTAAAAGCCGATCAAGCGCCAGCAGCAGATGGCGATGATTTCCCAGAAAAGGTAGATGAAAATCAGGTTCCCGGAAAAGACCAGCCCCATCATGGACCCGATGAAGAGGACCACCAGCAGGTAATATTCATTCTGGTTTTTCTCGTGCTGGATGTACCCGATCGAATAGACGATGATCAGGAATCCGATGAACGAGGAAACGATGGACATGAAAATCGACAGAGGGTCGATGATGAGGACGAAGTCCAGTCCCAGAATGAACTCCTTGCGGAGGACCGTCTCGCCGCCGGCCAAGGCCGCGGGCAGCAGGAACATGGGCAGGAGCGTGGTGGCGGCGCCGAGAGCGATCGCCCAGGCCGACCGAACGGACTTGGAAAAAAGGCCCGCCAGCGGGATCGTGAACGAGCCGACGATGGGGATGAAAACCGTTAACAGAGCGATGGTCTGGATGTTCATTTTTAAGGGCAAAGTATATTTTTGCCGTCGTGAATTGTCAAGGATTTTCACGAGGAATCCGGATGTTTTCCACGGGGAATTTCAGGGCGGCGACGGCCTCGTTTTTCGAGGTTGATTTTTGATCCTCAATATAGGATAAAAGGAGATAAGGCGGATAGGAGAGAGATAGCCCATGACCATCGAGATCCGTGAAGTCCAATCTAAAAAAGACCTCAAGACCTTCATTTATCTTCCCGAGAAGATCCACTCCGGGCACCGGAATTGGGTCCATCCTATTTATAGCGACGAATGGAAATATTTCGACCCGAAAAAGAACAAGGCCTTCACCTACTGCGATACGATCTTCCTCCTCGCCTTCAAGGACGGGAAACCCGCCGGCCGGGTCATGGGGATCATCAACGCGCGGTTCAACGATTACCGCAAGGAGAAGATCGCCCGATTCGGGTATCTCGAGACCCGGGAGGACCCCGAGGTTTTTCACGCCCTGCTGGCCAAGGTCGAGGACTGGGCGCGGCAAAAGGGGATGACCCGCATCATCGGCCCCTACGGCTTTTCCGACCAGGACCCGGAGGGCTGGCTCACCGAGGGATTCGAGAACCGGGCGACGATCGCGACGTACTATAACTTCGAATGGATGCCCCGGCTCGTCGAGAAGGAAGGCTACACCAAGGACATGGATTATGTCGTCTACAAGCTCCAGGTCCCCAAACAGCTTCCCGAATTCTACGTGAAGATCTATGAACGCATCCAGCGCAAGGGCCACTACGTCATCCATGAGTTCAGGAAACGCAAGGAGCTCCGGCCCTGGATCGTCCCCATTTTCGAGCTCATGAACGAATGTTACGTCAACAGCAACATCTACGGCTACGCGCCGCTCGATCACAAGGAAATGAACGATCTGGCCGATCGCTATCTTTTCGTCGTCGACCCGCGGTTCGTCAAGGTCGTGACGAAGGACGACGAAGTGGCTTCCTTCGTCATCGCCATGCCCGACATGACGGAAGGCATTCAAAAAGCGCGCGGCCGACTCTTCCCCTTCGGCTTCATCAAGGTCCTTAGGGCCGCCAAAAAGACGAAACAGCTCGATCTCCTGCTCGGGGCGATTAAGGAGAAATACCGGGGCCTCGGGCTCGACGTCCTGATGGGGGTCAAGATGCTCCAGGCCGCCTCGGATGCGAAAAAAGAAATTCTCGACACTCATCACGAGATGGAGTCCAACGTCAAGGTCCGGGCCGAGATGGAACGCATGGGCGGGGTCATTTACAAGAAATTCAGGGTCTGGCAGAAAAATCTTTGAGCGCCCGGATCGGATAAGGGAACGCAAAACCCGGGGGAAAGGGGCGGCTTCATCCGGGCTCGTTCGGTTCTAGTCGAGCGTCGTCTCGATGATGTCCTTGAGGGTGATGATGCCCTGCAGGATATTGTGGGAATCGACCACGGGAAGGGCCATGAACTTATATTTTTTGAACAGCTTCGCGACGTCTTCCACGTCGTCTTCGGGGCCGACCTTGACCAGGTGCGGGTTCATGTGCTTTTTGAGGGGCGTATCCTTGTCGCAGATGATGAGCTGGCGGAGCGTCGTCACGCCGACCAGGTGACCTTCCTTGTTCGTGACGTAGATGTAGGACACGGATTCTAGAGGATGGGTCGTTTTCCGGAACTCTTCGATCGCATCGCCGATCGTCTTGTCTTTCGATAGGGACAGGAAATCCTTGGTCATGATGCTGCCGGCCGTCCCCTCCTTAAATTTCAAGAGCTCTTCGACCGCTTCCCGCGAGGGCTTTTCCATCGTCCGGATGAGCTTCCGTTGCTTGTCCTCGGGCATGTCGGCCAGCAGGTCCGTGGCGGCATCCGGCGCCATTTCGTCAAGAATATCCGAGGCCTGTTCCGCGGGCGCGGATTCGATGAGGGAGGCCTGGAGCCTGGAGTCATCCATCTCCTCCAGCGTATCGGCGGCCGTCTCGATATCCAGGGATTTGAAAATCCGTGACTGGTTGGCCCGGTCGAGTTCCTCGAGGATGTCGGCGAGCTCGGACGGATGAAGATCGTGGATGCTCCGCGACTGGACGTTCAACTTCAGGTCTTTATTGCGCAGATCGGCGGCCAGCGGCTGGACGTATTTCCAGGAAATCAGCTTATCGGGAAAACGATAGCCGAAAAACCACATGGTGAAGGAATCGACGGCCTTCAGCCATCCGAGACGGCGGATCAGGCCGCGGACTCCGAAATCCACGTGGACGATATGCAGGTCCTTGTTGATGATGAGCAGATGGACGTCGTTGACCCTCTCGATCTTCGCCCCGTATGTGTCGACCACCTGCTTATCCAACAGCTCCTCCTTGAGGAGCAGCTCCTGGGGTTTGACGTCGAGAGGCTTGAGCGTGTCCTCGGGGCCCGGCGTCAGGGTGATTTTGTTGCCGTTCAGGCTTTCGATGCGGGACCAGTCCAGCTCCATCAGTCTTTTTTTCCGCTTTGTCTTGAGGACGAGGGAGCTCATCCTCGGGAACGGCTCTCCCAATTTCACTTTGAGATCGGCCAACTTCCCCATTACCCTTCCGTCCCCGCCGATGACGGGCCGGCCATGGAGCTGGGAGAAATAGAGGAACATCTTGAGCCCAGGCTCCGCCATCGCTTTTTCCGGAATCGACGATCCGGTTTTTTCGAGCGCTTCCATCGCTGTCATCGGGTTTCCCGTAATCTCATGTTCTCGTCATTCCGGGTCATGCTATCTCGCGAAAGCCTTGACGGCAATGTCGACCAGCAGGACGGCGGTCAACGCGATCAGGATGACCGTGCTCGACCAGCCGACGGCGTTTTGGAATTTGTTGTTGACGCGATCGCCCATGATCTTCTTGTTGTTGACCATCCGAATCATGGAATACAGGACGACGGGAAGGAGCATGGCGTTGATGATCTGGGACCAGAGGGTGATGCTGATCAGGGGGGCGCCGGGGATCAGGATGATCAGGATGGCGATGGTCATGATGAAGCCGAACAGGGTGTAGAACTGGGGGGCTTCGTTGATCTTTTTGTTGAGCCCGGCCTCGAACCCGAACGCTTCGCAGACGTAGAACGCCGTGGCCAGGGGAAGGATCGTGGCGGAAAAGACCGAAGCGATGAAGAGTCCGAAGGCGAACAGCTGGGCCGCCAGCGCGCCGGCAAAGGGCTTCAGGGCGACGGCCGCGTCCTTGGCTTCTCCGATGACCAGCCCGTTCTTGTTCAAGGTCGCGGCGCAGGCGACCATGATGAAGAAGGCGACCACGATCGTGGCCGTGCAGCCGACGATGACGTCCCAAAAGGCGAATTTGTAATCTTCGACCTTGATCCTTTTTTCGATGACGGCCGATTGCATATAGAACTGCATCCACGGCGCGACCGTCGTGCCGACGATGCCTAAAACCATGCTCAGATACTGGGCGTCGAAATGCATCTGGGGCCGGATGATGGTCCGGGCGACCTCGCCCCAATCGGGCTTGGCCATCAGGGCCGAGACGATGTATGACAGGAGGCAGAAGCTGAAGAAGAGAAAGATGCGCTCGGCGATTTTGTAATTGCCCTTGGTGACGAGGAGCCAGACGCCGACCGCCACAATGGGAACCGAGATGTATTTGCTGACGCCGAAGATCATCAAGCTGCCAGCGACGCCGGCGAATTCGGTGGCGGTATTGCCGATATCGGCGGCCACGAGTCCCAAAAAGATCAGGAACGTGATTTTCACGCCGAAATTTTCCCGGATAAGATCGGCCAGCCCTTTGCCGGTCACGATGCCCATCCGGGCGTTCATCTCCTGGACCACGACAAGGATCAGAAAGGAGGGGATGAGCGTCCATATGAGCCTATAGCCGTAGATGGCGCCGGCCACGGAATACGTCGTGATGCCGCCGGCGTCATTGTCCACGCTGCCGGTGATGATGCCGGGGCCCAGAACGGCAAGGAACAGCAGGAACGTCCGGAGACGGGGGTTCTGCTTGAGCCGATCCAGCAGCTTCATGGAAGGCCTCGCTGTCGTTTTTTTCCAGATCTTAAAAAGAAATTTCTTCTACGAAACGCTTATAACATATAAAAAAGGATGGATACAAGCGCCTTCTTTTGAGCCCGGCGATCATTTCACCTCGGCCCAGGTGGGTCCCCACCCGAGCGAGACTTTCAACGGGACTTTGAACGGGCAGACGCTCTCCATCCGGTCGCGGACGAGGCGCTCGACCTTCGTTCGCTCGTTCCCGGGCACTTCGAAGACGAGTTCGTCGTGGACCTGGAGGACCATCCGCGCGCCGAGCTTTTGGCGGCCCGCTTCGCGCCGGATGTCGATCATCGCCTTTTTCATGATGTCGGCGGCCGTGCCCTGGATCGGCATGTTGAGGGCGATGCGCCGGCCTGCCTGCTGGGCGATCTTGTCCGGCTGCCGGAGCTCCGGGATCTGGCGCTTGCGGCCGAACAGCGTTTCGGAATAGCCCCGCGTCTTCGCCTCCTCGACCATGCGATCCAGAAATTCCTTGACCTTGGGAAATTTGGCGTAGTAGCGGTCGATGAATTCCTGCGCCTCTCCGTTCGAAGTCTGGATCTGCTTGGCCAGGGAAAACGCGGATGTGCCGTAGATGACGCTGAAGTTGATGATCTTGGCCTTCCGCCGCCTTTCTTCCTTGAACAGGGACGACGATGGTCCGAAGACGCGCTCGGCGGTCTCCTCATGGATATCGTGGTCATTGGCGAACGCTTCGATGAGAGTCGGGTCCTCGGACATATGGGCCAGCACGCGGAGTTCGATCTGCGAGTAGTCGGCGCCCAGGAAGAAATGGCCTTTCTCTGGGACGAACGCTTTTCTGAAGCGTTTGCCCCATTCTCCGCGGGCCGGGATATTCTGGAGGTTGGGGTCGGAGCTCGAAAGTCTTCCCGTCGAGACGACCGTCTGGTTATACGATGTATGAATGCGGCCGGTGTCCGGATCGATCAACTCTGCGAGGGCGTCGGCATAGGTGGATTTGAACTTCGCCAGCTGACGGAATTCGAGCACGTCCCGCGCCAGCGGATAGAGCGGGGCCAGCTCCTCGAGGACGTCCATGGAGGTGGAAAAGCCTTTCGTCGCCTTCGTCTTTTTCGAGGCGGGGATCTGGAGCTTTTGAAAGAGGATTTGGGCGAGCTGCTGGGGGGACTGGATGTTGAATTCCGTTCCGCTCCCCGCGTAGATTTTCTTTTCCAGGAGCGAGAGGGCAGTCTCGAGCTCCATGGAGAGATCTTTTAGAACTCCGGCATCGACCTTGATGCCGGTCATTTCCATCTCGGCCAGGATCTCGATCAAAGGCCGTTCGATATCTCGATAAAGAGGGCCGAGCTTTTCGGATTCGATTTTCGGCCAGAGCCGGCGGCTGATTTCGAGGGCATAATCGGCGTCCTGACAGGCGTACGGCGTCACCCTCTCCACGGGCGCCTGGTTCATCGTTATCTCGTTCTTGCCCTTGCCGACGACCTCGGCGAAAGGGATCGACGGCGCACAGAGATAGACCGTGGCCAGCCTGTCCAGGTTGTGCTTACCCCAGTTCGGCTCGAGCAGGTAGGAAAGCACCATCGTATCGAGTTCGATGCCCCGGAGATGCAGGCCTTCGCGTTCGAGGACGATAAGGTCGTATTTGATGTTCTGGCCGATCTTCTTGATTTTCGGATCTTCCAGGACATCCCTGAGGATCCTGAACGCCGTTTCAATGGGAATTTGCCGCGGAGCGCCCAAATAGTCGTGCCGGAGCGGAAGATAATAAGCCTCCCCGGGCTCGATCGCGAACGACAGGCCGACAAGCCTGGCCCGCGTCGGAAAAATGTTGTCCGTTTCCGTGTCCAGCGAAACGCTTCCAGCTTTTTTGATACGCGAAACGAGCGCTTCCAGCTCTTTCTCCCCAAAAATGGCCTTATAAACCCGCTCCGGACTCTCCGTCTTTTCCGCGTACTCGGCCTGCCAGGCCGAGAATTCCAATTCCCGGAAGAGCCTGGCCACTTCCGCGCGATCGGGATCGGCCGCCGTGAAGCGCTTCGGATCGAACTCGATGTCCATATCTTTTTCGATGACGACGAGGCGGCGGCTCACGTCGAGCGTGTCCAGGTTCTGCTCGATCTTTTCCTTCACCCGCGGGTTTTTTATCTTTTCCAGGTTGTGGAGGAGATTATCGAGGGATCCGAATTCCTCGATGAGGCGCTTGGCCGTCTTTTCCCCGATTCCCGGCACGCCGGGAATATTGTCTGAAGCGTCGCCCCAGAGGGCCAGGACGTCCCCGACCTGGGCGGGCGCGACGCCGAATACCTCTTTGACTTTGGCTTCGTCCAGAGTGATATCTTTGGACGGGTTGTAAACGGCGACGTATTCGTCGACGAGCTGGAGGAGATCTTTGTCCGTCGAAACGATGACGGTCCGGAATTTCCCGGCCGCGGCCCGCCGGGCCAGACTTCCCAGGACGTCGTCGGCCTCGACCTTATCGTAAACGAAAACCGGAATCCGAAGGGCGCCGATGACCTCCTTCAATTTCGGGATCTGCATGACAAGGTCGTCGGGCATGGGCTTGCGGTGCGCTTTGTAGTCCTTGTAGACATCGTGCCGAAACTTGGGGCCGGGAGCGTCGAAGACAATCCCGAGGTATTCGGGCTTTTCCTTGTCCATGATCTTACGCAGGGTGGCGATAAAACCGTAGATGGCGTTCGTCGGGAATCCCCCGGACGTCGAAAGCTTGGGGATGGCATAATAAGACCGGTAGAGCAGCGAATTTCCATCGATGAGGAAAAGCCTTTTTTCTCCCATGCGGAGCTTATTATGGACCGCTTCCCGGCCATTAATCAAGCGCGGGGCCGTCTGTCTCAATCGGGCTCCCGCCGGCTGAGAGCGACAACGGGCTCCGCGCCGGGCGTCCGCTTTTCCATCCTGATATGAAACGAAGAATACCCCTGTCACCGGCTTCGTCGCCCGCGTTCTGACTTTGCCGGCGTCCTCTCCAAGCGGTTAAGAATCAACGGCTTTGCGGGTCTCTTTATTGACATTGGGGACCAAATTGATATAATAGGGCAAATTTATTTTGGACGAAAATGATGTTGATTGAGATTGATCGGATACCGAGAGACGGCTTTAAAATCGAGCGGAAGTTCGATTTTCAGAGCTTGGAACTCGTCGAGGAGAACGCCGTCTTCCTCGAACCCGTCCACGCGGATATCGGCGTCAAAAGAATGGGCGATGAGATCTGGATCAAGGGCCGGATCAAGACCCGGCTGAGCTTCGTCTGCTGCCGTTGCCTGGCGCCCTTTGACTTTCCGGTCGACTCCAAGTTCGACCTGGTTTTTCTCCCCGAGGAGTTACATGGGCTCAAGGATGAGCTCGATGATGAGGATCTCGATCAGCTTTTTTACATGAATCGCCAGATCGATATCCGGGAGGTGATCCTAGAGCAATTGAACCTGACCTTCCCTTTCAGGCCCCTTTGCGCGGAGAGCTGCGAAGGGATTTGCGCCGTGTGCGGCAAGGTTCGCAGGGACGCCCAGTGCAGCTGCACAGTGAAAAACCCGGATGAACGCTTGGAAAAACTGGACCATTTAGTGAAAGACAAGAGATAGATCATGCCCAACCCAAAACGAAGACATTCTCATTCCCGGAAGGGCCGGCGCCGGGCGCACCACGCCCTCGTCGTCCCGTCCTTTTCCGTGTGCTCCAACTGCGGAGCGCCCAAACTTCCCCATCGGACCTGTCCGGAGTGCGGGTTTTACCGCGGCCGCCAGGTCATCAAAGAAGCTGAAGATTAAAAAAGAGGCGAAGGTGAACATCGCCGTCGATGCCGCGGGGGAAACTTTTGACCATTCAACGGCGGCTGGGGCTCCGGGCTTTGCCCGGGGGTCCACTTCCGCCGTACTCGCCCGTGGATATAAGCCACGGGTGAGTGGCGAGTCGAAGGCTCGTCCCTTGACCGCCGTCCGGAGCGAAAGGTAAATGATTTTTCAAGACCGGGTCTCCTTGATCACGGGCGCTTCCCAGGGGATCGGCGAGGCCATCGCCCGCGAGTTCGCGAACGAAGGCGCCACCGTCATCCTCGTCGACATCCAGAAGGAGAAGCTCGACGAGGTCGCCCGGATGATCGTCGAGAAGGGCGGGAAAGCCGCAGTCCAACCGGCCGACGTTTCCAAGCTCGACCAGGCGACCGCCGTGACCGCGGCCGTGATCAAGGATCACAAGCGGATCGACCATCTCATCAATAACGCCGGCATCACCCGGGATAACCTTCTCATGCGGATGAAGGAGGACGAGTGGGATGCCGTGATCGCCGTGAACCTCAAGGGCCTTTTCAATTTTTCCAAGGCCGTCATCCGGGCCATGATCGGCGCCCGCTACGGAAGGATCGTCAACCTTTCGTCCGTGGCGGGTTCGATGGGCAATGCCGGGCAGACGAACTATGCCGCCTCGAAAGCCGGCGTGGTCGGCTTCACCAAGTCGCTGGCCCGCGAAGTGGCCGGCCGCGGAATCACCGTCAACGCCGTGGCGCCCGGCTTCATCGCGACGGCCATGACGGCCGGCCTGCCCGAGGCGATCAAGAAGACGTTCATCGATATCATCCCCATGCAGCGGTTCGGCGAGCCGGGCGATGTGGCCCGCGCGGTCAAGTTCCTCTGCTCGGACGACGCCGCGTATATCACGGGCCAAGTCCTTCCTGTCAACGGCGGGATGTATATGTAGAAATGATCGAAATAATTTAAATGGAGGTTAACATGGAAAGAGACGATTTACTGAAGAAAATGAAAGTGATCGTGGCGGACAAGCTGAGCATCAGCGAAGATCAGGTGACGGATAATGCCTCTTTCATCGAAGACCTGGGCGCCGATTCCTTGGACACCGTGGAGCTCGTCATGGCTCTCGAAGACGAGTTCAGCCTGGACATCCCCGACGAGGAAGCGGAGAAGCTGACGACGGTCGGCAAAGCGATGGATTATATTCTGGGCCATGTCTCGTAATCCGGGTGAGGACAAGAGAACCATAGCTCAGCGACGGGTTGTCATAACGGGGATCGGCTTGGTGACGCCTCTGGGCGTCGGGATCCGGAAAAACTGGGAAGCTCTTCTGGCCGGCCGGAGCGGGATCGGAATGATCACGCGGTTCGATGCGTCCCGCTTTTCCACCCGGATCGGCGGCGAGGCGAGAGATTTCGACCCCCTCGATTTCATCGACCGGAAAGAGGCCCGTAAAATGGACCGCTTCATCCAGCTCGCCGTGGCGGCGGCCCATCTCGCCGTCGAGGATTCCGGCATCGGCCTCGGGTGCCTCGAAGGCGAACGGACCGGAGTCCTGGTCGGATCCGGGATCGGCGGGATCGGCACGATCGAGGAGACGCACAAGGTCCTCCTCGAAAAAGGGCCGGACCGCGTCTCGCCTTTCTTCCTGATCTCGACCATCATCAACGAGGCCTCCGGACAGATTTCCATCAAATATCGATCCACGGGCCCGAATTCGGCGGTCGTCACGGCTTGCGCCTCGGGAACCCACGCCCTCGGCGATTCCTTCCGCTTGATCGCCAGGGGCGACGCGGACATCATGATCGCCGGCGGCTCGGAGGCGTCGATCACGCCGCTTAGCGTGGCCGGATTCTGCGCCATGCACGCCCTGTCCGAGCGGAACGACGAGCCGCAGAGGGCCTCCCGGCCATTTGATGCCGAACGCGACGGCTTCGTCATGGGCGAGGGGGCGGGCATTTGCTTGCTCGAAGAGCTCGGGCACGCGATCAAACGCGGGGCGAAGATTTACGCCGAGATCGTCGGCTACGGTATGAGCGGAGACGCTTTTCACGTCGCCGCGCCGGCCGAGGACGGCGCCGGGGCCGTGCGCGCGATGCAGCGGGCCCTGGAGGATGCCGGCGTCGACCCGGGCGAAGTCCAGTACATCAACGCTCACGGCACGTCCACGCAGCTCAACGACAAGATCGAAACGGCCGCGATCAAAAAAGTCTTCGGCGCGCACGCTTACAAGATGGGCATCAATTCGACCAAGTCCATGACCGGCCACCTCCTGGGCGGAATCGGGGGCGTCGAGGCCGGGATCACCTCTCTGTGCATCAAACACCAGATCATGACGCCGACGATCAACTACGAAAACCCGGACCCCGAGTGCGACCTGGACTGCGTGCCGAACAAGCCGCGGCCGGCTGAAATCGTCCACGGCCTGAGCAATTCCTTCGGTTTCGGCGGGACTAACGGCGCCCTCTTGTTTCGCCGGTTCGAAGAATCATAAAGAAGAATCGAGGGCATGGGCCAACGGCTTTTCTTTGGCCCATGCCCCCGTCTTTTATTGAGGAGAGCACGATGAACATTCTCGTCTTCGTCAAACGCGTGCCGGACACGGAATCGAAGATCCGGATCAGCCGCGAAGCGCGGGCGATCGTCGAGGAAGGGCTGAACTTCGTCATCAGTCCCAATGACGAATTCGCCGTCGAAGAGGCCATCCGCCTCAAAGAAGCCAAGGGCGGACAGGTCACGGTCCTTTCCGTCGGACCCGACGAGGCCTTGGTCGTTCTCAAGAAATGCCTGGCCATGGGAGCGGACGAGGCCGTCCTGATCAAGGACGAGATCAAGGAGGCCTACGACGGCCGGCGTATCGCCGTGATGATCGCCCGGGCCGTCGAGAAAAAATATCCCGGCGCCGATCTGCTGTTATTCGGAAAACAATCGGTCGGCGCGGACAACGCCCAGGTTCCGTCCATGGTCGCGGAGCTCGTCGGCCTGCCGCAGGTCAACGTCGTGACCAAGCTCGAGATCGAGGGAGGGGCAGGGACGGCCTGCCGGGAGATCGAGGGCGCCCTGGAAAAGGTCGCTTTTTCACTGCCGGCCGTCATCTCCGCCCAAAAAGGGCTGAACGAACCCCGCTACGAAACGCTGAAGGGCATCATGGCCGCCAAGAAGAAAGTCATCCCGGTCGTGACCCTCGAGGAACTCGGCCTGTCCGGCGACGATGTCGCGCCGCAGGTCGAAGTCGTCAAAATGGAAACGCCGGCGGGGCGCCAGGCGGGAAAGATCATTTCGGGGACGCCGGAAGAAGCCGCCCGTGAGCTCGCCCGGCTGCTCCGCCACGAGGCGAAGATCATCTGAAGGAGAGGCCCATGATACTCGTTTTCATCGAAACGCGCGAAGGAAAGATCAAAAAGAGCTCGATCGAAACGCTCGGGGAGGCCAAACGGCGGGCGGATGATCTCGGGACGACCTTGGGAGCCGTGCTCGTCGGCCCGGGCCTGGATGGTCTGAGTCTGCCGCTCTTTGTTTCCGGCGCTTCCCGCGTTTTCTTGCTGGAGAACGGCCAGTTCGCCCAATACTCCTCGCAGGGCTTTGCCGCGGCGCTTCACGAGCTGGTCAAAGAGATCGCGCCGCGGGCGGTCTTTTTTGCCGCGACGGCGATGGGCAAAGATCTTGCCCCGCGGCTCGCGGCCAAGCTCGGCGCGGCGGTCGCCTCGGATTGCGTGAAGATCGAGGTCAAAGAGGGCAAGCTCGAATTCACGCGGCCGGTGTACGCCGGCAAGGCGCTGCTGACGCTCAGGTTGAAATCCGCGCCGGCCGTCGCCACCCTGAGGCCGAATGTCTTCGCCCCGGCCGCCGCCCAGACCGCGGCGGGAGAAGTGGTGAAGAGGAGCGTGGAAATCCCGGATGGCGCGATCCGAGGACGGGTCGCGGAAATCCTGAAGGAAAAAGGCGAAGAGATCGACGTCACCGAGGCCGATGTCGTCATCAGCGGCGGGCGCGGGATGAAGGGCCCGGAGAATTTCGCCCTGCTCAATGAGCTCGCGGCGATCGTCCCGCGGTCGGCCGTGGGCGCCTCGCGCTCGGCCGTGGATTCCGGCTGGATCGGCCACGCGCACCAAGTCGGCCAGACGGGGAAAACCGTTTCGCCGAATCTCTATATGGCCGTCGGCATTTCCGGGGCGATCCAGCACCTGGCGGGAATGTCGTCGTCGAAATGCATCGTCGCGATCAACAAGGACCCCGAGGCGCCGATCTTCAAGGTCGCGGACTTCGGCATCGTCGGCGATTTGTTCCAGGTGATTCCCGCCCTGAAGGCGGAACTCAAGAAATTATTCGAATAAGGGGATGCCGCGTCGTCCTTCCCCAGGGTCGTCGTCGCCCGCCCCGCTATTTTTTTTGCGTGTCGATGGCGTCCGGGGCGATCTGCAGCAAGAGCCGGTTCTTCTCCGACCGCTGCTCGCCGACGCTCGTGACATAGACCGCCGGATCGTCCATGACCGGGCATTTGTTCTCGCAGATCCCGCAGCCGATGCATAAATTCAGATCGACGATCGGCGCTTTCTGAGTCGCCGTCGATCCGTCCGCGAGTTTCGTTTCGACCATCACGAACTTGATGGCTTTGGGCGAGGTCGGGCAATGTTCCTCGCAGACGATGCACGGCCGGCCCAGAAAATAGGGGAGGCAGCGGTTCTTGTTGATCCAGGCCGTGCCGATCCTGACGTTGAGTTTGTCGGGCACCGCGAGCTCCTTGATCGCGCCCGTGGGACACACCTGCGAACACAGCGAACAATAGTATTCGCAATACCCGATCTTCGGCACGAGCACCGGCGTCCACAGGCCTTCCGGCCCGGCTTCGGTCACGGCCGGCTGGAGGCCGTTCGTCGGGCAGACTTTCATGCATTCCCCGCACTTGACGCATTTTTGGAGGAACTCCGGCTCGGGCCGCGCGCCCGGCGGCCGGATGAGCTTTTCGTGGGCGCGCTTGGCGGCCCGCGAAATGCGGAAAAACGGCACGGAAAAGAAGGCCAGGAAGGACGCCAGCAAAATTTTCCGGCGCGTCAGATCGACGTCCGGCGCTTTCTCCGGCGCGTTTTTGACCGGGAAGGAGATGGCCGCAGTCGGGCAGACGGCGGCGCACGTTTCGCAATAGACGCATTCCGAGCTTTTCCATTGATCGTTGGGATAGGGATGGGCCTGGGTTTGACAGTGGATCGTGCAGAGATGGCACTTGATGCACTTCTGTTCGTCGATCTTCAGCTTGCATATGTTCCACCGGCCGGCGAGTCCGAGAAACGCGCCGAGGGGGCAGAGGTAACGGCACCAGAACCGCTCCCGGAACATGTTGAGAAGGGCGAACCCGAAAAAGATCAAGCCGATCAAAAAGCCCTGCTGGAACGTCGCGTTGAGCGTCAGCTTTTCGATGAGTTGGGTGAGCGTATCGCCGGGTCCCGTCAAATGGAGGTTGTACAGGAGCCCGATCAGGAGCGATAAACCCTGGGCCAACGCCGGCAGGACGCTCGTGACCGTCGTCCGGTAGAGAAACGACAAGGGGTCGAAGATTCCGGCCAGGTCGAGGGTGAAAACCGCGCCGACCAGGATGAAAATGAGGATCAGGTATTTCCAGGCCAGGCCTCCCTTGACGACGGTCTTGGGACGCGAGAGTTTCGTTTTCTTGAACAGCCAGGAAAAAAATTGGTGGACGGCGCCCAGCGGGCAGACCCAGCCGCAGACAACGCGCCCGAAGACGATGGTCACGATCACCGTGATGATCGCCGGGACGAAGGCGGCGAAGACGGCGCGCGAGGCGACGATCGTCGCGAGGGCCAGGAGCGGGTCGAAATGGAAAAAGCCCTCGACGTCTCCGATGACGTCCTTGCCCGTGAAATGGGTCCCGAACAGTCCATAGAGGAACAGAGCGAAGAACGCGGCCTGGACGGCGACCCGGATGAGCTGCAGCGCCCGATGCCGCTTAGACTGTTCTTTTTTCAAGGCGCAACTTCTCCAGGTTGAATACGCCGAAGCCTTTCTGGCCGGCGATCTTGATGAAGGGCATCTCCGCCGGCGGAATGTCCAGGAACGTCGCGCCCATGGCGTCGCAGGCGACCCAGTCCTTTCCGGCCACGATCGTCTTCAGGAGTTTTGTGTCGCTCGGCCGGCCGCCCTGCGGACCGTTCCGGATCAGGATCCGGTAAGCGTCGAGCACGGTCAGCGCCGGCTTGAAAAACGCCGCTAGGTCGACGACGGCTTGGTCGATGCTCTGGTGGAGCTGATTGCGGCTCCCGCCGACGGCGCCGAGCCAGTTCTTCATGCCCAGCGTCGCCCGGCACAGGCTGTGGTGTTTAACGATCGGGACATTGATGAGCTTGTCCACCTCGATGAAATCCTGGAGGACGTCCCATTCCTTGAGCCACTCGCCCTTGATGGCCATCTTCTTCACCCGCCGCTCGTTGATGAACGGAACGTCCGCGCCCGCTTCTTTGGCCGCGGCCTGGATGCCTGAACGGGCGTAGCAGCGCTGCGCCTGATTGGTCGTGTTGTCCATGACGATGACTTTCTTGGCGCCCGCGCCGAAGCTCAATTCGACGAGCGCTTTGACAACCTCGGGGTTCGTGCAGGCCGCCAGTTCCGGCGTCCGGTCCCAGCCGATATTGGGCTTGATCATGACCACGTCGCCCTTGGCCACGAACTTGTCCATCCCGCCGAGGACGGCGATGGCCTCCTTGGTGATCTTGGCCGGCGAGTCGCCTTCGACGAGGGCCAGGTCCGGCGCCCCGGCCGCCTTCGCCGCCTGGTCCCATCCTTTCGGGCCGAGCCCGGCCAGGAGAGCGGCGAGCGTCATATCTTTTAGAAAATCTCTTCTCTCCATGGAGTCATCCTTTTCCGAGCGATCGTATGTAGGAGAGAACGCCCTCGTAAATTCCACGGGCGATCTGCTGGCGGTAGGCCTCGCTCTTCAGCCTCTCCGCTTCCTTGGCGTTGGACAGGTGCGATACCTCCACCAGGACCGAGGGCATTTCGCTGCCGATGAGGGTCCAGAACGGCCCGCCCCGCGTGCCCAGGTCCTTGATCTCCGGGTATTGTTGGGAAAGATATTTTACCAGATTTTGCTGGAGTTGTTCAGCCAGCTCCCTCGATTCGATGATCCGACTGTTCTGGACGATCTTGCGGATGATCTTGTCCATATCGCCGATGGTCTTGGTCGTCGTGGCGTTTTCCCGGGCGGCGAGAGCGTTGACGCCCGGGTCGGAGCTGAAATTGAGATAGAAGCTTTCGATCCCGCGCCGCTTCTTGTCCGGGAAGGCGTTGACGTGGATCGAGATGAAGAGATCGGCCCTGATCTGATTGGCGATGACCGTCCGGCTCTCGAGCGGGACGAGGATGTCGCTTTCCCGCGTCAGGATCACGGCGAGCTTGGTGTTGGCCTTGAGCAGGTTTTTGAGGCGGAGAGAGATGTCCAAGACCAGATCTTTTTCCTTTATCCCGTCGGCGTCGAGACAGCCGGGGTCGAGGCCGCCGTGTCCGGGATCGATGACGATGGTTTTGATGCCGAGTCCGAGCTGCCGGGCCATGCTATAGCCGGACTTGGCCGGTTGGGGAGACTGGGGTTTTGCGGCCGCGCCGCCTGCGGCCGGGGGCGGCCCCGGTTCCTGCGGGTAGATGTCGATGACGATCCGGAACGGGTCAAAGACGTGATAGACCTGGTAGCGCCGGATCCGGCTGAAATCCACGGAGGCCGTCACGCGGACCGTGCCCGGCGCTTTCTGGGTGATCCGGATGAGATTGATGTAATCGCATTTGGACGGGATCGCCTCCTCGCGGACGATCGGGTTCAGCCGCGCCTGGAAGATATCGACGTAGATCTCGCCGGGATCGCGGTTTTCCATGGGCGCGTATTCCCGGAGCGCGCCGACGTCGACGACGATCCGGGTGAAATTCGGGTGGGTGAAATGACGGAGGTTATAGACTTCGGCGATCTGGCCCTGCGCGGAGGCGAACGGCGCGGCGAACAGAACCGTCCCCAGGACCGCCGCGCGCCAAAATCTGATGTCCGTCAATTCCTATTAATTATATATATTCTATAGAATAAATAAACCCCGGTCTCGTGTCTCACGCACCGAACTTTTTGAGCTTGCCGGCGTGGGCGAGCATGAGCGGCATGGCCAAGATCGAGCGGAACCGGCCGAGCAGGCCGTGGGCGCATTCGCGCTCGGTGAAAACGCCGATCCCGTCCGGGAGGGCCGTCGGCGCGACGAGGAGGAAGGGATTCGGATGAAACGAATGGCCTTTCATCAGGGCCGGCGTCGAGTGGTCGGACGTGACCACGAGGACGTCGGGCTTTAGGGCCTCGAGCCGCGGAATGAAGGCGTCGATCTCCTCGATGGCCCGGACCTTGGCTTCGAAACGACCGTCCTCGCCGGCCGCGTCCGTCTTTTTGAAATGGATATAAAAGAAGTCGTGGTCGGCGTAATGGGCCTCGAGAGCGGCGAACAGCTCGGCGGTTTCAGGCCCAACCTTATAGGTCGTCATTCCGATGAGCTTGGCCAAGCCCTTATACATCGGGTAATTGGCGATGGCCGCGGGATTGAGCTTGTAGAGCTCCTGCATCCGGGGGATGGACGGCTGGACCGAGAAGCCGCGGAGAAGGGCGGCGTTTGCCACGGGCTCATCTTTGAGGATCTTGACGAGATCATCCATGAACCGGTTGACCAGATCGGCGGCTTTGGCCGACGATGGGGCGAGAGGAATCGCCGGGACGGGAGGTTGTCCGTCTTTCTGCGGATCGGCGTCCACCAGGGCATCGGCCAGCCCCGAGGCCCTGAAGCGCACGACGAAGCGGTGCTCCTTGCCGGCATAAAGCGTGATCTCCGGATCCTTTTGGCCGGCCATCGCCCGATTCAGGATGCCGCACAGCCGCTCGCATTCGCTGGTCGGGATACGGCCCGCCCTCCGGTCGACGATGAGGCCGTTTTTGAGGGTGGCGAAATTGCCCCGCGCGACGAGGTCGCCTTCTTTGACTTCGACGTCCGAGCCGAGCGCTTCGAAGATACCGCGGCCGAGCTGGTGGCGGATCGGGTCGTAGCCGAAAAGGGCCAGGTGGGCCGGACCGCTGCCCGGCGTGATGCCCATGAAGACGGGATCCGTGAGACCGCAGCAGCCCTGGAGGGCGAGGCGGTCCAGGTTGCGGGTCTGGGCCGTTTCGAGCTCGGTCCTGCCCTGGACGGGCAATCCGCCCAGGCCGTCGATGACGAGCAGGACGATCTTCGTCTCCGTCGGAATGGTCAGCTCTTTGGCGATCTCTTCCCAAGGCATCATGGATTCACTATAGAAGAACCCTCTTTCCCTGTCAATTTAGCGGGAGGCCGCCGGGCGCGGCTTTCCTCCCGCCCGGCCGCGGCTCCGCGGCGGAGGGTTCACAGGGACAGGCCGCCGTCCTTGTCCTGATCGTGATCGGCGAGGGGATTGATTTTCGCGCCCGACTTTTCGCTGTCTTTGGCGTCCCCCTTGGCTTTTTTCTTGGTGTCCTGGTTCGCGTCGGTCATCCTCGCCACGTTGCCGCTGAAGATGCCGCCCTTGTTGATGATGAGCGAATCCGTTTTGATGTTTCCGAAGACGATGCCCGTTTCCTTGATCTCGACGTTCCCGCTGGCTTCCATGTTGCCTTCGTAGCGGCCGATGATCATGGAGTCTTTCGTCTTGACGTCGGCGTTCACGAATCCGTGGTTCTGAATGATGACCTGTCCCTCGACATCGAGCTTTCCCTTGACCTCGCAGTCGATCTCGATCGACTGGCCGACGACGAAGGCGCCGTCGATCTTGGCCTTCTCGCCGATGATGGTCAGGAGCGTCCGGCCGCTGCCCTCCCGGGCTTTATTTTTTTCGAAATCATTGAAAGACATGTGACCTCCTTCCGGGATAGTTTTTATGATTGAGAAATAGCCTCGGTTCCTTCGTTCGATCGTTCGATGAGGATGTCGATTTCTTGAAAGGCCTTGAGGATGTCTTGCGTCGCCTCCGAATCGGGGAAAGACTGGAACACGGGCCGCCGTTCCATGGTGATCGACAATTGGTAGGGGGAGAGGTAGCGGATCTTCTGCTCGAGGATCCGGATGCGGTCCCCGTAATTCTTGGTGAACCCGTCGACGACGGTCTTGGATATCTTTCGCCTCAGCTCGAAAGCGTTGATGATCGTGCAGACGATGTTGACCCGAATGCCGAACTTCTCCTCCAGATTCTTCATGATCTTGAACAGATAATTGATATCGAGATACGAAAAGAGATCCGGCCGGACCACGACGATGATGTTCTGGGCATAAAGGATGGCCGTCGTCGAGAGGAGCGAATAGTTGGGCTGGGAATCGATCAACACGAAATCGTAAGCGCCGTCCCGGATATGCTCTTCCAGGACCCGTTTGATGATGACATTCCGGTGGAGGGCTTGATAAACTTTGCCGTCCGTCGCGGCGCGGTTCAAGAGGTAATTCGTCAGATGCTCGTCCAGTTGCGAGATGCTGTTGGACGACGGCAGAAGATCGATTTGGTCGTTGATCTTGACCACGTAGTCCGCCAGATTGACGCGGTCTTTCTTCAGATAGTGAACGACGAAATTCTCGAAACCCTTTTTCAGGGCCGAGGAGGGGATGTCGGGAAAGGCTTTGACCAGGTTCACCTGGGGATCGAAATCGATGAACAGGACTTTTTTCTTCCGTTTGTCGGCCAGGTACCATCCATAGTTGTAACACAGGGTGGTTTTCCCCGTGCCTCCCTTTGTGTTGAAAAATACGACTTTTTTCATTCCATCTCCGGCTTGTGGCGCCGCGGTCCGTTGAAAGCGCGGTGTCCGAGCCGGTTCCCGATCCGACCGCCTTTACTATAAAAGAACCATCCGCGCCTGTCAATTTAAAGGTCGGCGGCGGGGGCCTGGGGAGAATGCCTGTCGGCGGACCCGCTATGTCCCGGGAGGCCGTCCTTTGCCCCTTGTCCGGGAGGGGCTCGTCTGATAAAATCAGGGCATGAATAAAGTCCTCATCCTCGATTTCGGATCGCAATATACGCAACTCATCGCCCGCAAGATCCGCGAACTCGGCGTTTACTCGGAAATCCTGCCCTTTCACACGCCCATTGCGCGGCTGCGGAAAGAGCGCCCCCGGGCGCTCGTCCTTTCCGGGGGACCGCAGAGCGTTTATGAGAAAAGCGCGCCCCGCTCGTCGCCCGAGATCTTCGCCCTGGGCGTCCCGGTCCTCGGCATTTGCTATGGACTTCAGCTCACGGCGTATCTTCTGGGCGGCGAGGTCCGGCCGTCTTCGAAACGCGAATATGGGTTCGCCGCGCTCAAGATCGGCGACAGACGCGGGCTTCTCGACGGCGTCAGGGATCTCGAGCAGGTCTGGATGAGCCACGGCGACCGGCTCGAAAAACTGCCGCCCGGCTTCCGGATCACGGGCCGGACGGCGAACACCAAAGCGGCCGTCATCGAAGACGCGGACCGCCGTTTCTACGGCGTCCAGTTCCATCCCGAGGTCATCCACACGAAAGAGGGCAAAAAGATCCTCGGCAATTTCCTCTTCAAGCTGGCCGGCCTCAAGCCCGACTGGAACATGACCTCGTTCATCGAACGAAAAGTCAAGGAGATCCGGGCCATGGTCGGCCGGGGCAAGGTCGTCTGCGGCCTGAGCGGCGGCGTGGATTCGCTCGTCACGGCGCTCCTCATCCATAAAGCCGTGGGCCGACGCCTGACCTGCATCTTCGTGGACAACGGCCTGCTCCGCAAAAGCCAACGCCGCGATCTCATGGACAAATTGCGGAAAATGGCAGGCCTCAACGTGGACGACGTGGACGCGGCCGGTGAGTTCATCGCCGCGCTCCGGGGCGTGACGTCGCCCGAACGCAAAAGGAAGATCATCGGCGGCCTCTTCATCGAGATCTTCGATCGCGAAGCGAAGAAGATCGGCGGCGTGAAGTTCCTCGCCCAGGGCACGATCTATCCCGACGTCATCGAAAGCAACCCCGTCAAAGGGCCTTCCGCGACCATCAAATCGCACCACAATGTCGGCGGCCTTCCCAAAGACCTCAAATTCAAGCTCGTCGAACCGCTCCGCGAGCTGTTCAAGGATGAGGTGCGCGCTTTGGCCCTCCAGCTCGGCGTCGACCGGGGCTTCGTGGAGCAGCACCCGTTCCCCGGCCCGGGCCTCGCGGTCCGGATCGTCGGCGAGGTCAACGACGAGAGCCTCGCGATCGTGCGCGAAGCCGACGAGATCATCATCCAGGAAGTTCGTAACGCGGGCGTTTACAATAAGATATGGCAGGCCTTCGCGGTCCTGCTGCCGGTCAAATCCGTGGGCGTGATGGGAGATCAGCGGACGTACCAGCGGGTGGCCGTCATCCGCCTCGTCCAGAGCGTGGACGGCATGACGGCCAATTGGTTCCCCGCGAGCCCCGATCTGCTGGCCCGGATCTCGACGCGCATCGTCAACGAAGTCAAGGGCGTCAACCGCGTCGTCTACGACGTGACGACCAAGCCGCCGGGCACGATCGAGTGGGAGTAAGATGCCGCAGAGCTTCATCCATCTCCACAACCACAGCGAGTTCAGCATCCTCGACGGCGCCGTCCGCATCGCCGACCTGGCCGACGCCGCTTTCAAGAACAACATGCCGGCCGTGGCTTTGACCGACCACGGCAATATCTTCGGCGCGGTCCAGTTCTTCAAGGAAGCCAAGAAAAAGGGGATCAAGCCCATCCTCGGCTGCGAGGCGTACGTCGCGCCCAAGAGCCGGCTCGACCGGCAGGCCGATCAAAGAGACCAGCTCCACTTCCATCTCCTGCTTCTGGTCAAAGACGAGGCCGGCTATAAGAACCTCTGCCGCCTTCTGACCAAGGCCTATACCGAAGGGTTCTATTACCGGCCCCGCATCGACAAGGAGCTCCTGGCCCAACACAGTGAAGGGCTGATCGGCTTGTCGAGCTGCCTCAAGGGCGAAATTTCCTTCCTCCTGGGCCGGGGTTTAGAAGCCGCCGCTGAGGCGGCCGCGGGAACCTACGCCGAGATCTTCGGCAAGGGACGCTTCTTTATCGAGCTTCAAGACCACGGCCTCGCCCCCCAAAAAGAGATCAACCCGCAGCTCATCCGCCTGGCCCGGAAGCTCGCCCTGCCCCTCGTGGCGACGAACGACGTCCATTACTACCGGAAGGAGGACTCCGAGAGCCACGACGCGCTTCTCTGCATCCAGACGAACAAGAAGTTGAGCGACCAGGACCGGATCCGCTTCGGAACGACCGAGTTCTATTTCAAATCGAGCGAGGAAATGGCCCGCCTTTTCCACGAGGTCCCGGAAGCTCTTGAGAACACCTCTCATATCGCGGGCCAATGCGATTTCACGTTCCCGACGTCCGGACATTTCCTGCCCCAGTTCAAGCCGCCCGATGGAAAGGCCCTCAAGGAATATTTCGAGCAGGTCGTCCGCGGGGGCTTCCAGGAGCACATGCAGGCGCTGGCCGGAAAAAGAGAGCAGGGACGGCTGTCCCATCCGCTCGAGGAATACGAGGAGCGGCTGGATCGCGAGATCAAGCTCATCGAGAGGATGGGATTCGAGGGCTATTTTCTCATTGTCTGGGACCTGATCCGGATGGCGCGGGCCCATGATATCCCCGTCGGACCGGGCCGGGGATCGGCGGCCGGAAGCCTCCTGGCCTACAGCCTGGGCATCACCGACATCGACCCGATCGAATATGACCTCCTCTTCGAGCGGTTCCTCAATCCGGACCGCATCAGCCTGCCCGACATCGATATCGATTTCTGCGGGCGGCGCCGGGAGGAAGTCATCAAATACGTCACCGAAAAATACGGCCGGGACAACGTCAGCCAGATCATCACCTTCGGGACGATGGCCGCGCGCGCCGCGATCAGGGACGTCGGCCGCGTCCTCGAAGTGCCGCTCCCTGAAGTGGACCGGATCGCCAAGATGATCCCCTTGGGCCCCGATATGACGATCGAGAAGGCGCTCGAAACCGTCGCCTCGCTCAAGGAGCTGCGCGACAAGAACCAGAAAATCGCCCACCTTCTGACCATCGCCCAAAAAGTGGAGGGGCAGGTCCGCCATCCCTCGATCCACGCCGCGGGCATCGTCATCACGCCCAAACCGCTGACCGAGTTCCTGCCGCTCTATCAATCGGTCAAGGGCGAGATCACGACTCAGTTCCCCATGGAGGACGTCGAGTCCATCGGCCTGCTCAAAATGGACCTCCTCGGCCTGCGCAACCTGACCGTCATCAAGGATACGCTCGACCTCATCGAGAAGGATTTCCGCATAACGATCGACATGAAGAGCCTGGCCCTCGACGACGCGAAGACGTATGACCTGTTCAAAGCGGGAAACACCGATGGAGTCTTCCAGTTCGAAAGCCGCGGCATGAAGGAGCTCTTACGGAGTTACCGGCCCGACCAGTTCCGCGACCTCATCGCCCTCAACGCCCTCTACCGGCCGGGCCCGCTCAAGAGCGGTATGACGGCCGAGTTCATCCAACGCAAGCACCATCCCGATCAGATCGCTTATGAGATCCCGGAGCTCGAACCCATCCTCGGGGAGACCCGCGGCATCATCGTCTATCAAGAGCAGGTCATGAAGATCGCGACCGAACTCGCGGGGTTCACTCTGGCCGAGGCCGACATGCTGCGCAAAGCCATGGGCAAAAAGGTCGGCGAGATCATGAAGTCGCAAAAGGAGAACTTTCTCAAGGGGGCCAAAAAAAGGGGCATCATCACCCCCGAAAAGGCCAAAAAGCTCTTCGAGAACATCAATAATTTCGCCGAGTACGGGTTCAACAAATCCCACAGCGCGGCCTACGCGGCCCTCGCCTACCAGACGGCCTACCTCAAAGCCCATTATCCCTACCATTTCATGGCCGCCCTGCTGACGTCGGAAGCCGAGCGGGGAGGGACGGCCCAGGTCCAGAAATACATCAACGAATGCCAGCAGATGGGGATCTCCGTTCTCCCTCCCGATATCAACGAGAGCGATTTCAATTTCACGGTGACGAAGGACGCGGTCCGTTTCGGGCTCGCCGCGGTCAAAAACGTCGGCGAGACGGCGGCCAAGGACCTCATCAAAACCCGGAAGGAGCACGGGAAGTTCGCCGCGCCGTTCGACGTCGTTGCCAACGCCGACAGCCGCGTCGTCAACCGGAAGGTCCTGGAAAGCCTGATCAAGGCGGGCGCCTTCGATTCCCTGGGTTACCCGCGGTCCCAGTGCTTTCATCTGATCGACAAGATGATCGAATTCTCGCACGAGATCCAGCGGGCCAAGAGCGCCAAGCAGAACTCGCTGTTCGGCGACGGATATGTCGAGCCGCCCGAGATCCCCGCTGAAGTCAAGGGCATGCGCGAATGGGATGAGTCGCTGATGCTTTCCTACGAGAAGGACGCGCTCGGTTTTTACATCACCGGGCATCCGCTGGCCCAGTTCAAGAACCTGCGACGCCTGATTTCTCACGCGATCAGCGACCTCGACGACGAGAAAGATTTCAACAGCGAGGTGCGCCTGGCCGGAGTCATCACGATGTTCAGGCCCCTCAAAACGAAGAAGGACGAGCGCATGGCCTCCTTCTATCTGGAGGATATGAGCGGCCGGGTCGAGGTCGTCGCGTTCCCGGACGCTTTCCGGAAAAATTATGAGCTTCTCCGCGAGGACCAGCTGATCTGGATCAAGGGAAAGTTCCTCGGAGAGGGCGACAGCCGGAAGGTCCATCTGATGCACGTCATGCCCCTGGCCGAAGCGTTTCAAAAGCAGGCCAAACGCATGGTCATCCGCATTTTCATGCCGGGCCTGGAAACGGCCATCCTCGATGAATTGAAGGATATCTTGGACAAGGACGCCGGTGAATGCCCCGTCTATTTCGAGCTCGTGACGCCCCATGCCTTCCGGGTCGTCACCCAATCCGCCGAGGTCAAATCGGTCCTGCCGTCCGACGAGCTGACGAAGACGATCGAACGGCTGCTCGGCGAAGAAGCGGTGTCCATCGAATATTGAGGTCGGCAAGAGAGAAACGGAGGATGTCTTTTTCAGCCGGACGGAGCTTATCGCCCATCAGGTCTGTCTTCTTCGCTCTCAGCCTGACGAGGGACCGCTGAGTTGAACTCGTTCATGGATTTGACAAGCTTTTTCCGACGTGCTAATTAGATCGAGAGGGCATCTCCGAATGGGATCATGGTATGGCCTATAAAGTCGTCGTAGCCGACGGTTCTCCGTCCGTGCAGAAGGCGGCGGAACTCGCCCTTCCGGGCCCGGAGTTCGAAATCTTCTCGTTCGCCGACGGGCTCGAGGCCATCAACGCGATTCCGGGCCTCCGCCCCGACGCCGTCCTCTCCGGCCTCTCTCTTCCGACCAAGGACGGCTATGAACTGGCGAGTTTCGTGAGGTCGCAGGAGAGCGGCCGGCAGATCGCCCTGTTCTTTCTCCGCGGCGCCTTCGAGCCGCTGGATTTTCAAAAAATCGGGCAGACTCAAAACGACGGGATCATCGTCGAGCCCTTTGACGGCGTAACGCTGTCTGGTCTCGTCAGGGAAGCGATCGACAGGAAAAAAGAGCTTCCTTCCATTCCCGAGGAGTCGGCGCTGGAGTCGGCCGTCCTGCCCGGGCCGCCGCCGGACGCACCCATCGCAGCCGACGGGACGGCTGATCTGGAAAAGAGGGTCCGGGACCTGGTCAAGGAAGAGATCCGAAACGGCCGGGCCGAATGGGAGTCCATGGCCCGCGAAGTCATTTCCGTCGAATTCAAGAAGATGCTCGTCGACGAACTCAAGGGCATCGACACGCGCAAGATCTAGGAGGCCGGGTTTTGACTCGGGCTTCTTCGGTTCTTGGAATCACCCGCCGGCGCGTTCCGCGGCGATGATTCGATCTCCTGGGAAAAAGATCAACATGAAATTCGATATCCGAAGATATGCGACCTGTTCTTCGACCAATGACGTCGCCGGAGAACTGGCCCGGCGGGGAGCATCCGAGGGGACGGTCGTCGTCGCGGAAGAACAGACGGCGGGCCGCGGCACGAAAGGACGCGCCTGGCATTCGATGCGCGGCAAGGGTCTTTACGTTTCCCTGGTGCTCCGGCCGGCGACCCCGATGTTCTCGCTCATTCCCCTGGCCGCGGGCCTGGCCGCGGCCGAAGCCGTTCGACAGTCGCACCGCCTGTCCGTCCGGCTGCGTTGGCCCAATGATATCTTCTGGAAGGGAAAAAAACTGGGCGGGATCCTCTGCGAAAGCGTCTTTTTGGGAAACCGGCCGGATTATGCTATCCTAGGCGTCGGCCTGAACGTCGACCACGATGAGGGCGATTTCCCCGTCGAGATCCGGGCGTCGGCGGTCTCGATCAAGATGGCGACGGGAAGAAAAGCCGACGCGGAATCGCTTTTGCGGCGACTCCTGGCCGCCCTGGAACGCTGGTCCGACGTTCATTCCGGCCCGGACGGAGGAAGAAAAATCGTCCGCGCTTTCGAGCGGGTTTCGGTCGCCCGAAAAGGGGACCCGCTGACCGTGATCATGGGCCAAGAGCGCATTCCCGGCGTATACGAGGGGATCGATTCCGCCGGGGCGCTTTTATTGCGCGGGGAGAACGGGATCCGGCGATTCGCCAGCGCGGAAATTCTAGGAATGGAGAACGGCCATGCTCATCGCCATTGATATCGGCAATACGACCATCGCCATCGGCCTTTTTGAAGACAAGGTCCTGACCCGCCATTGGAAGATCCGATCGGACCGCGATAAAACCTGCGATGAGTACGAGATCATCATCCGGAATCTGCTGGCTTTCGACGGCCTGGACGCCGCGGCCGTCAAAGCCGCCATCGTTTCGAGCGTGGTCCCGCCTCTCACCCCCATCTTCCAAACCCTGAGCCACGAGCTCTTCCACGTCAAGCCTTTCGTCGTGGGCCCGGGCCTGCGGACGGGCATGCCCATCCTTTACGAGGCTCCCCTCGAAGTCGGCGCCGACCGGGTCGTCGCCGCCGTGGCCGCTTTCGAGAAATTCGGAGGCCCCTGCATCGTCGTCGATTTCGGAACCGCGACGACGTTCGACGCGATATCCGCCAAGGGCGAGTATCTGGGCGGCGCGATCGCGCCGGGCATCCAGATCTCCGCGGAAGCCCTCTATCTCAAGACGGCCAAGCTGCCTCGCATCGAGATCAGAAAACCGGCCAAAGCCGTCGGCAAGACCACCGTCGCCAGCATGCAGTCCGGGCTCTATTTCGGCTATGTCGGCCTCGTCCACAACATCATCGACGAGATCCGCAAGGAGCTGGGCGCGGAGGCCCAGGTCATCGCCACCGGCGGCTTCGGCGAGCAGATCGGCGCCGAGGTCAAATCCATTTCGGCGATAGAGCCTCATCTCGTTCTCGAAGGCCTCAGGATCATATATGAGCGAAACCGATGACGGCCGTTATTTCCAGGAGATCGCCCGCCGTTTCCTGGCCGGACGCGGAGCCCCTTTTTTCTTGTCGGCCAAAGATCTCGACCTTGTCGCGTCCTGGGCGCGGGCCGGCATCCCGCTCCAGGTCGTCCTTGAGGGCATCGAGAGAGCCTTTGAGAACCACCGGACCTGGGCGTCGAAACGCGATAAAGTCCTGTCGCTCGGATTCTGCCGGGCGCAGGTGGAGCGGGCCTTCGACCGTTTTCGCGAGCGGAACGTGGGGGGCGTCCGGGCCAACGCCGCGCGTCCGGACAAACGCGTCCTGATCCGGTCGGAAATAGAAAAATTCCTGGAGCGGATCCCCCCGGAGCTCGGACCTCTCAAGGACATTTATCTCGAGGCTTTGAAAAAAATGGCTGGCGGCCCGGCCGCGGCCGACGATGACCTTGAGCCTCTGGACCGGGAAACGGAGCGGTTGCTCCTGAAGATCGCCGGCCCCGCCGACCGGTCAGCCGTGGAAACCGAGATCCTGGCCGAACACAAGCGGTTGAGCCGGGATGCTCTGGCCGAGGCGGTCCGCGTCAAGGTTTTGAAGCGCCTCCGGGACGCCTATAAGATCCCTTATCTTTCGCCTTATTATTATTAGGAGTGGGTTATTTCGTCATAGGAGCCTCTCATCATGGACGATCAGCGCATCCTCGATCTCTTGCGGCGGAACCGGCAGGGGCTGACCCTTCAACAGATTTTCAAGGAGCTGCGCGTTTCCCGGAAGGAACGGGCCAAGATCGAGGCGCGCCTCATCGACCTCGAGAACAAAAAACTCATCCGCCGGGTCAAGAACCGCTACCTCCTGCCCTTGCGCTCCAATCTCCTCCGCGGCCGGTTCGAGACGACGGGCCGGGGATTCGGCTTCGTCATTCCCGAGGACCGGGGCGTCGAGGATGTTTTCGTTCCCGCCCGCTTCGCCAAGGGGGCCATGCAAGGAGATACCGTCGAGATTCTTTTCAAAGAGCAGGGCGCCAAGGGCAAAGCGGAAGGTCGGGTCGTGCGCCTCCTCAAGAAAGAGAAGAAAAGCATCATCGGAATTTATGGCGAGCGGTTCGGCGCCCCTTACCTCGTTCCCTTCGACGCGCCCTCGCTCGAGGAAATCCCGATCGTTTCGCGGGGCGAATTCTTCCCGGCGCAGGGCATGATCGTCGCCGCGGACCGGAGCCGGATGACGATCACCGAAGTCCTGGGGCGGCCCGACGATCCGGGCGTCGACGCCAAGGTCATCATTCGGAAATACGGCCTGGCCGTGGAATTCCCCAAAGACGCGCTCGCGGAAGCCGAGGCCGCCGCGGGAAAGTCCCGATCGTCCGCCCTGGACGAACGCATGGACTGCCGCGGCCTGACGACGTTCACCATCGACGGAGAAAAGGCCCAGGATTTCGATGACGCGGTGAGCGTCAAAAAACTCGGCGGCGGCCGCTTCCAGCTCGGCGTCCATATCGCCGACGTCTCTCATTATGTCGCGCCGGGATCGGCGCTCGACGCGGAAGCCTTCGCCCGCGGGACGAGCGTCTATTTTCCCGACCTGACCCTGCCCATGCTTCCGGAACGCCTGTCCAATGATATTTGCAGCCTGCGTCCCAGGGAGGACCGGCTGACCCTCTCGGCGGTCATGGAGATCGACGCCGCGGGCGACGTCGTCCGCGCCGATTTCTTTCCGGCGGTCATCCGGACGGCCGAGCGGCTGACCTATACGTCCGTTCATAAAATATTTGAGGGCGACGAGCACGAACGCCGGATCCACGCGGCCCTCGTTCCGGACCTGTTGGCCATGCGGGAGCTGGCGCTCATCCTTCGTGAAAAGCGCGTCGGCGAAGGCAGCCTCGAGTTCGACCTCCTCGAGCCCGAGCTCGTCTATATGGAAGGCCGGCTCCATTCGATCGCGACCTTCGCCCAGAACGAGGCGCACAAGCTCATCGAGGAATTCATGGTCGCGGCCAACGTGGCGGTCGCGTCCTTCCTGGGCCAAAAAGAAATCCCGACCCTTTATCGCGTCCATCCGCGGCCCGCGGTCGCGAACCTGGAGAAGCTCCGGGAGACCCTCACCCATTTTCACATCCATTTGCCCAAACCCGAGAAGATCGAACCCACGGACCTGCAGCGCGCCATCCGGGAAGGCGAAGGCCGGCCCGAAGAGAAATTCGTCAATGTCCAGGTCCTGCGAGCGATGAAACTGGCCGTTTATTCCGATGAGAACGTCGGGCATTATGGGCTCGCCAAAAAAAATTACACGCATTTCACGTCTCCCATCCGCCGCTACCCGGACCTTGTCGTGCACCGCATCCTCAAACAGACGTTGCTGGGGCTCCATCCCGAATCTCCTTCGCTGGCCGCCGTGGCCCTGCACGCGTCCGGGCAGGAGCGAAAGGCCGACGGCGCCGAACAGGACCTCGTCGAATGGCGGATCTTCCGTTTTCTCAAGGATAAGCTGGGGGAGGAATTCACGGGCATCGTCGTGGATATCACCAAAGCGGGGCTGGCGGTGGAACTCGATGATTATTTCGTCAAAGGCCTTCTCGCCTACGACGACCTGGGCGGCGATTATTTCCGGCGGAATTCGCCCGGCGTCCTGTCCGGAAAGAGGACGGGCAGAAAATTCGAGCTCGGGCAGACCCTTCGGGTCCAATTGGCGGCGGTCGATCCCGTTTTGCGCCGGATGAACCTGGTTCTCGCCGAATAGGGGAAGAGGAAGATCGGGCCGGAACGCGCCGGGCAGGCGCCGCCGCCGCATGATCGACGAAAGAGAAAGACCGGCGGCAAGTGTGATATCATCGGGGGAATGAATTCGCGGCGCTCGGGAAAGCGTTTTTGAGATAACGAAACATGAAAAAGAAGATCGGCGGCGACGAGGATCGGCTCCTGGAATTGGCCCGCGAAAAAGGGCTCTCGGGCGTGCGCGAAAGCGAAGCGATGGAAGGGCTGACGCTGGACCGGCCCGGACTTTTGGCCCTCGTCCAGAAACTCGAAGAAGAGAGCCGGCTCCGCATCCTCGCCTTTTCTCCGCTCGTCTTGGTTTCCCGGGACAGCCTGGATTTTCTCGGAGGAAAGCTCCTGTCTTTCATCGCCCAATTTCACGAGAAAAATCCGGAGGACGGCGGCCTGACCCTTGACAGGCTGAAACGAAGGTTCGACGCGCCGGCAAAGGTCCTTCTCCTCGTCCTAAAAGGGCTCGTCCATGAAGGGGCGATCAGACAGGAAGGCCGGTTGTTCGCCCGGGCCGGCTTCGCGCGCCGGCTTCCGCCGCGCGAGGAAAAAGCCCTCCGGGAACTCGAGGAAGCGTGCTTTCAAGGCGGTTTCCGGCCGGTGACGGTGGAAGATATCCAAGCGCAAATCCCCGCGACGCCGCAGAAAATCGGGAAGATGTTGGACGTTCTCATCGAGCGGAAAAAAGTCGTGCCGAACAAAGACGGCTTTTTCCTTCCCGCCCGTGCGCTGGACGAGTTGATCGCCAAGGTCCGGGGTTTGGGCAAGAACGAGATGAGCGTCGCCGATTTCAAGGGGCTGACCGGGCTCAGCCGCAAGTTCGCCATTCCTCTTCTGGAGCTGCTCGACGATTTGAGCGTGACCCGTCGGGACGGTCTGACGAGAAAAATCCTGTGATCGGCGCCCGGTCGCCGGAGCGGCGCGCTATTCCTCTTTTTTCTGGGAGTCTTCCTGCCGCTTCTTGGTGAGCGCGGATTTGAGCTTCTCCGCGAACAGATTGCCGAACATCCCGCCCGGGGCCTCGTCCGGCTTGGCCTCTTCGGTTTTCGGCTCTTCCGTCTCCGGCTCCGTTTCCGGCTCTGTTTCGACCGTCAGCGGTTGGGCGGCCTTCGCTTTGACGGGGGCGGCGGTCGGTGGCGCGGCGATGACTTCGGCCGGAGCTTCCTCGGTCTCTTCTTCGTCCAGCGCCTTCCCGGCGTAGAGCGCTTCGAGTTCGGATTCCTCCTCCGCGATGCGCTCTTCGATGACGCGGCGCTCGCTTTTTTTTGCATGCGGCGCCTTCTCTCCCTCGGCCTTCGGTTTCTTCTTCTTGTGAGGCTTTTCCTTCTTGGCCGCGGGCGCGGCTCCGGCCGTGGGCTTTTCCGTGACTTGGACGGCCGCGATGTCGATCTCTTCCTCCGCTTCTTCGGGGATCTCGAGCGACGCGAGTTCCTCGCCGGCGGAGATCTCCCCCGCCGCGAGCTCGGACGGAATTTCCAGGGCGACGGCTTCGAGCGCTTCTTTGATGGGGGCGGCTTCCTGGTAAAAGAAGATGCCCTTTTTCTTGTCGGATTTCGTGAATTCAAAGGTATTCAAAAGCGTCAGCTCGACGTCTTCCTGCGACGTCCGTTTCAGGATGTCGAGCAGGTGATAGGCCCGCAGGTAATGGAGGGCGTGATTCGTCGACGGCAGGCCGAAATTCTTGAAAATCAGGACCAGGAGGTCCCTGAGGTTGAGACCCGCTCTCTGGGGGTAGAAGGCGATGAGTTTCGCCAAGGTCTCGCGCTCGATATAGATGATCTTGTTCGGCATGGCCAGGGTGGCGGCCTCTCCGGCCTCGGCGAACATGTCGGTCTTCGGATCATAGACCGGCTTGACCACGGACAGCTTCTTTTTGGATTTCTTCAGCCAGAAGTGGAGCTGGACCGGGCCCTTGCGCTCCAGGGTCATGCTCGTCCCCTGGGGGATGTTGTTCAGGGCGAAGAAGTCCTTGAGTCCGAGGAAGGTGCTTTGCTGCGGGTAATAATAGACGATATAGTTTTTATTATCGTCGGAGTCCGTGAAGACGTATTCCCGCGAATGGGATAACTCCTTGTTGAAGGTCTTGGGCACCTTCACGCCGCCCGAAAGAATTTCCCGCCAGGTGAGATAAACCTTGAGCGGGAAGGCATGGAAAGGCGTGACTTCGATCGGCTCGCTGGTCTCGAATTCGGGAAGCGTCGCTTCCTCGGAGGAGAGGGGAAGGTTATCGGGGAGGGCGTTCAAGACGCTCTTGAGGTGCCATTTCCCCCACTCGACCGGCGAGACCTGGATGAATTCCTTCCGGTATTTGGTTTCGAGCAGATGATTGAGCCCGAGGCAGTGAATGTCGAAGAGGTCGTTCGAGGCTTCGAAGCCCATGAACTTCTTGATAAGGTCGCCGGTCGCCGCCGATTCCTTCGTCTCCGTGATATGGACCTCCATCTCCTTGACCTTTTCCTCGGGGATGGGCGGCTGGTTGACGGCGAGCTGCCAGAACTCGCTCCAGGAAAAAAACAGCGGCGATTTGGCCAGGGCCGACTTCAGGTTCCGCTCGAGCGTCTTGAGGTCCTTGTCGGTCATCGGGAGTTCGGTCAGGCGCGGATCTTCGCCCTTGTTCATGATTTGCGGCGCCGCGTTTGCGCCGCCGCAGTTCGCCGGCAGCAGGATCTGGGTCTTGGTCTTTTTCATATAGTCGATATACTTGCGGAACGTTCCCCCGCCCGCGTAGTCGACCTCGAGCATTTCGCAGCCGTAGTTCTTGTAGCCGATCCTGTTCACGACCTTCAACACGACCGCGCCCTTGAACGGCTCGATGGTCTTGGAGCCGACCGTCAGGCGCTCGTCGTAGTCTTTGTAGATCGAATCCCCGATCTCGTAAACGCAGTTGGAGTCGTAAATTTTTACGTCCTGGGTGCGCTGAGTGGCCGTTTTGAGGAAGGCCAGCTTCTCGACGAGTTCCCGGAGCATGAACGGCTTGCGCGACTTCGCCAGTTCCGTTTGGACGAAGGTGATATCGTCCGGAGTCACCAGGACGAGCGAATTGTCTTTGTCCATGTTAATGTTTTTTCCCCATGAGTTCGAGCATGATCGCTTTTTGGAAATGCATCCGGTTTTCCGCCTGGTCGAAAACGACCGACCTGGAAGAATCGAGAACCGCGGTGGCGACTTCCTCTTCGCGGTGGGCCGGGAGGCAGTGCATGAAGATGGCGTCGGGCTTGGCCGCGGCCATGAGCTCCAGGTTGACCTGATAGGGCGCGAAGATCTTCGCCCGGGCCTCCTTTTCCTGTTCCTGCCCCATGGATGCCCAGACGTCGGTATAAATCGCGTCGGCGCCCCGGACGGCTTCGCGCGCATCGTCGGTGATCAAGAGCGTGAAGCCCGTTTCTTTTCCGTCCTCGCGGGCGAATCGGACCATCTCGGCGTTTGGCTCGAAGCCTTTGGGCGCGGCCACGGCCATGGCCGTTCCCGCTTTCGCCGCGGCGAGCATGAGGCTGTGGCAGACGTTGTTGCCGTCTCCCACATAAGCCAGCTTGACCTTGGACAGCCCGCCCTTTTTTTCGCGCAGAGTGAAGAAGTCGGCCATGCCCTGGCAGGGATGGCTGAGGTCGGTCAGGGCGTTGATGACGGGGATCCGCGCGGCCTTGGCCATGCGGACCGCGTTGTCGTGGCCGAAGGTGCGGAGCATGATGCCGTCCACCCAACGTTCGAGGTTGTGGGCGACGTCTTCGACGGTCTCGCGCTTGCCGAGCTGGATCTCGTTCGGGCTGAGATAGATCGCTTTCCCGCCGAGTCCGAGCATGCCGACTTCGAACGTCATGCGCGTCCGCAGGGAGGGTTTTTCAAAAATCATGGCCAGAATTTGGCCCTTGAGCTTTTTGGCGTATTTGTCCGGATGTTCCTTGATGCCCTGGGTCAGGTCCATGAGTTCATGGAATTCGTAGGTAGTGATGTTGTGGATGGAAAGGAAATCTTTATGCATCGTCGGCTCCTTATGGAATGATCCTTGTCCCCGAGCGGTCGATCAGGGCGGCCTTGAGATGAGCGGCTGAGGTGATCAGCACTTCCTTCCCCCCGGCCCTGATGTATTCGATGGCGGCCCGGATCTTGGGTCCCATCGAGCCGGGAGGGAACTGCCCTTCGTCCAAATATTTTTGTGCTTCGGCGATCGTCAATACCGGCATCTCCCGCTGGCCCGGTTTTCCAAACTCCAGGCAGACCCGGTTGATGCCGGTCAAAATGATGAACAGGTCCACGCCGACTTCGCGGGCGATCAGGCTCGAGGCGTAATCCTTGTCGATGACAGCTTCGACGCCCTCGTAAAGACCCCGGTTGTTGATGATGACCGGAATCCCGCCGCCGCCGGCCGCGACGACGATCCGTCCCGCCTGGACGAGATCGCGGATGATCCATTTCGGCACGATGTCGATCGGCTTGGGCGAGGGCACGATCTTGCGGTAGCCGCGGCCCGCGTCCTCGACCATCGTCCACTTCTTCTCGCGGGTCAGCTGCTGGGCCCTGAACTTGGTATAGAACGGCCCGACGGGCTTGGTCGGTTTTTCGAACGCCGGGTCGTTCCGGTCCACGAGGACCTGGGTGACCAGGGTGATGATGTCCTTGTCGATCGAATGGCGGCGCAACTCGTTGGTGACGGCCCGCTCGAGCATGAAGCCCATGCTCCCTTCGGTCATGGCGTCGCAGATATCGAGCGTATAGGGAGGGATCTTGGTGACGGCCTCCTCCATCTGGATGAGGAGGTTGCCGACCTGCGGTCCGTTGCCGTGGACGATGATGAGCTCAAAGCCCTTGCGGACGATGTGGACCATGAGTTGGGCGGCTTTTTCCGCGTTCTTCATCTGCTCGCCCTGGATCCCGCGCTGGTTCTCGGGGAGCAGGGCATTACCTCCGAAGGCGATCAGGGCGAGGCGTCGTTTGACCGGCATGGAACCTCAGAACTTGTTGAGCACGTCTTCGAGGGTGGGCGATCCGATCTCCTCGAGCTCGTAGCCTACGGCGAGCATCGGCTGGCGGGTCTTGATCAGGCGGTTGAGGTCGATCGGCGTGGCGCTGACGATCAGGTCGCAATCGATCTTGTCGATCGTCTCGGCCAGCTCCCTGGTCTGGATCTCGCCGTAGCCCATGGCCGGGAGGACCTTGTCGAGATGGTTGTACTTTTCGAACGTTTTCTTGATGCTGCCTACGGCTGCGGGCCGCGGGTCGATGATCTTGGCCGCGCCGTATTTCTGCGCGGCGACGATGCCCGCGCCGTACGTCATGCCGCCGTGGGTCAGGGTCGGTCCGTCCTCGATGACGAGCACGCGCTTGCCGCGGATGCGTTCTCCGTTTTCGACGATGGTCGGGGAGTTGGCCCGAATGATCACGGCCGAGGGGTTGAACTTCCGGATGTTCTCCAAGACCTTGTCCACGCCCTCCTTCGATGCGGTGTCCATCTTGTTGATGATGATGACATCCGCCCGGCGGAAATTGGTTTCGCCGGGATAATAGAGAAGCTCGTGCCCGGCCCTATGCGGATCGGCCACGACGATCTCGAGATCGGATTTGTAAAAGGGGAAGTCGTTGTTGCCGCCGTCCCAGAGGATGACGTCGGCTTCGTTCTCGGCTTCGCGGAGGATGGCTTCGTAGTCCACGCCGGCATAGACGATGATGCCGTTCTTTACGTGGGGTTCATACTCTTCGCGCTCCTCGATGGTGCATTCGTGCTTGGCCATGTCTTCGTAGGTCGCGAAACGCTGGACTTTCTGTTTGGCCAGGTCGCCGTAGGGCATCGGATGGCGGATGGCCGCCACGCTCCGGCCCTTTTTCTTGAGGATAAGCGCGACTTTCCGGGACGTTTGGCTCTTGCCGCTTCCGGTCCGGACAGCGCAGACGGACACGACGGGCTTTTTGCTTTTGACCATCGTGTCCAGGGGGCCGAGGAGGACGAAGCTCGCGCCGACGGCCTGCACCTGGGAGGCCTTGTGCATGACATATTCATGGGCGACGTCGCTGTAGGAAAAATAGACTTTCGTGACGCCGTGCTTTTTAATCAGGGCGTCGAGCTCTTCTTCGGGATGGATCGGAATGCCTTCGGGATAGAGCTTGCCGGCGAGCGAAGCCGGGTATTTCCGGCCCGCGATATCCGGGATCTGGGTCGCCGTGAAGGCCACCACAAGAAAATTCGGATTGTCCCTGAAGTAGGTGTTGAAATTGTGGAAATCCCGTCCGGCGGCGCCCATGATGATCACCTTTTTCATAAATACTTCTCCTTTAAAAACGTGTCCAAAGCTAAATTTTCAAGAACGAAAAAGGTAGTATATCTGAAAACGCCGTTATCCTCAAGAGGTAAAAGGGAGAAAGCAGGGTGGTCGTTGGAAAAGTCGACGAAGAGAGGCTAAAATCTCGTTCTGCATTTCCCACAAAAAGAATCGGTGGCGCTCATCTGGGCTCCACATCTAGTGCAAAAACGGCCCGGGATGGAAGGCGAAGGGGGGCCGAGCCCTTTTTTTTTACTTTTGATTGACTCCATAAGGGGTTTTCATTAATATATATCCGCTCTAAAACGGCACCTATAGGCGCGTAGCTCAGTGGGAGAGCGCTTCCCTGACACGGAAGAGGCCGTGGGTTCAATCCCCTCCGCGCCTACCATTGACGAACGAAGGAGTGTCTTTTCGGACAGACATATATGGCGCGAATCCTTTTGGTTATCCCGGCCATCTCAACGTGAATGTCTCGGCCGGATTCGGTTGACGACGAAAAGGGGGCCGATTTCTTGCTAAGGGCGGTTTATTATTAGATTTTACGAGCGGACAGCGAACATGGAAAACGACGACAAAAAACGAATGGAAAAGGAAGCTGAAAACGCCCTGGAAGTCTTGCGGCACAGCGCTTCACATCTTCTCGCCCATGCCGTCCTCGGTCTTTTTCCCGGGACCCAGGCCGGCATCGGCCCGGCCGTGGAAAACGGCTTTTATTATGACTTTTTGCGCGAAGAGCCGTTCAGCCTCCAGGACCTGGACGCCATCGAGGCGAAAATGCGCGAGTTGGCGGTTTCGAACGCCCCCATCGAAAAAGTGATCCTGACCAAGAACGAGGCCATTGAGCTGTTCACGGAAAAAGGTCAAACGCTTAAAGTCGAGCTGATCCGGGAGAAAGCGGGCGACACGGCTACCTCTTACAGGCAGGGAAGTTTCATCGATTTCTGCCTTGGCCCGCATCTGCCGTCGACAGGAGAGATCGAACATTTCAAGCTGCTCTCCGTTTCCGGCGCTTATTGGAAGGGCGACGAGAAGGGCCTTCAGCTCCAACGCATTTACGGGACCGCCTTCCCGTCTCGAAAAGAGCTCGAAGCCTACCTTCTCCTTCTCGAGGAGGCCAAGAAAAGGGATCATCGCCGGCTCGGCGCGGAACTCGACCTCTTCAGCTTCGACGAAAACGTCGGCGGCGGGCTTGTCCTCTGGCATCCGAAAGGCGCCCGAATCCGGGCGATCATCGAGCAATACTGGCGCGAGCGCCATTGGAACGGCGGCTACGACATTCTTTATACACCCCATATCGGGAGGGAAAAGCTCTGGCAGACGTCCGGTCACCTCGATTTCTACAAGGACTCGATGTACTCGCCCATGGACATCGACGGGCAGAACTATTACCCCAAGCCGATGAACTGCCCGTTCCATATTTCCATTTACAAGTCCAAGGGGCGGTCCTACCGGGACCTCCCTCTCCGCTGGGCTGAATTGGGAACGGTCTATCGCTACGAGAGGAGCGGCGTCCTCCACGGCCTCCTGCGCGTCCGGGGTTTCACCCAGGACGACGCCCATCTCTTCTGCACTCCGGATCAAATGGAGGACGAGATCCTTCGCGTGCTGGACTTCTCGATCGACATCCTGGCCGCGTTTGGATTTGTCGACAACAAAATCGAACTCTCCGTCCGCGACCCTAAAAACCTCGAAAAATACTGCGGAGCGGACGAGATGTGGCGCCGGGCCGAGGCCTCTCTGGTCAAGGCCCTCGAGACCCGCGGTCTGAACTATGAGAGGAAGGAAGGCGAAGCCGTCTTTTACGGCCCGAAAATCGACATCAAAGTCAAAGATGCCCTCGGCCGTCTCTGGCAGTGCACGACGATCCAATTCGATTTCAACAATCCCGAGCGGTTCGACATGACCTTCGTCGCCGAGGACGGCAAAGAGCACCGGCCGTACATGATCCACCGGGCGCTCCTCGGTTCGCTCGAACGGTTCTTCGGCGTCTTGATTGAACACTACAACGGCAATTTCCCGCTCTGGCTCGCGCCGACGCAGGTCGAGATCCTTCCCATCGCCGACCGCCACCACGACTACGCCCTGAAACTCGAGGCGATGGTCAAGGATGAAGGGCTGCGGGGCCATGTCGACCTCCGCCGCGAGAAGATCAACTATAAAATCCGGGAAGCCGAGCGCATGAAGGTCCCTCTCATCCTCGTCGTGGGCGATAAGGAAGCCGAGGCCGGCACCGCCTCGCTCCGCATCCACGGCCAGGGCGATCGAGGTCCGGTGAATGTCGCGGAGTTTCTTGCAAAAGCCAAACGATTGAATGACAATAAATCCCTGACCGTGAGTATCTAAAGGAGGCCGCACATTTTTAGAGGAAGACAACCATTTCCGCCAGGCGGAAAACCGAAACCCCATAGGATCAATGAGATGATTCGAGTGCCAGAGATTCGCGTGCTCGACGACGAGAAGAAACAATTGGGCGTCCTGCCCACGATGGAAGCCCTGTCTCTCGCCCGCCAGAAAGGCCTGGACCTCGTCGAGATCGCGCCGGCGGCGACGCCCCCGGTCTGCCGGATCATGGATTACGGCAAGTTTCTCTATGAGCTCCATAAGAAGGACCATGAGGCCAAGAAGCACCAGAAAACGATCCAGCTGAAAGAGATCAAGTTCCGGCCGAAAATCAGCATCCACGATTACGCGTTCAAGCTGAAACACGTGCAGCGGTTCCTGGAGGAAGGCAACAAGGTCAAGCTCACCATCATGCTCCGCGGACGCGAGAAATCGCGCCCGGAAATGGGCCTGGCGATCCTGGACCGGGTCATCACGGACGTTCAGGGAGTCGGGAAGCCGGACGGGGGCGTTCGTCGGCAGGATTGGGCCGTCTCGGCGCTGCTCATCCCTGCGAAAATAGGAGGAAAAGATGCCAAAGTTAAAAACCCACAAGGGAGCCCAAAAGAGGTTCAAAATCACGGCCAAGAAGAAGGCGGTCCACAAGAAAGCCAATAAGAGCCATATTCTCACCAAGAAGTCTTCGAAGCGGAAACGGAACCTCGGCAAGAAGGGCATCGTGAGCCACGCGGACATCCATACCGTGAGGACGATGCTCCCTTACGAATTCTGAAAGCTGAAATGAGATGATAATGTCTTCCCTCCTTTTCTTTCCTTAAAAGGGGGCGAGGGGGAATTTCTCAAGGAGTGATCAATGCCCAGAGTCAAACGCGGATTTAAGAAAAAAAACCGGCGGGCGAAAATCCTGAAGCTCGCCAAGGGCTATTGGGGCGCGAGGAGCTCGAACTACCGGACGGCCAAGGAGGCGGTGGAGCACGCGCTGACTTACGCCTACCGCGACCGCCGCGCTCGGAGACGCGATTTCCGGCGGCTGTGGATCGTGAGGGTCAAGGCCGCGGCCAACCTGAACGGTCTGACCTACAGCCGCTTCATCCAGGGCCTCAAAAAACTGAACATCGAACTTGACCGGAAGGTCCTGGCCGAGCTCGCGGTGAACCAGCCGCTGACGTTCGGCCGTATCGCCGCGAAAGTGAAAGATGTCGTCGCCTAGCCTGAAGAAGTTCGAGAATTCAATCGAAGCTTTTAAAATAAAGCTGAAGGAGCAGTCCGTCCAGATCCGGGATCCGCGGGCGATCGAGGAGCTGCGCAACCAGTTCCTGAGCCGAAAGCACGGATATATCACTCTTCTCTTCGAGGACCTCAAGACGTTGAAACCCGAGGAGAAGCCGGCCGGCGGTCAGATGATCAACGTCCTCAAGAACGAAGTGCAGGCCAGACTCGCCGAGCTCGAGGCCGGACTTAAAACGCCGCCCAAACAGAAACCCGGGATCGACCTGACGCTCCCCGGCGAAAAAAAAGCCTGGGGCGTGCCGCATCCGATCCGCCTCTTTCAGCGGGAGATCGAGAACATCTTCACGTCCATGGGGTTCATGATCGAGGAAGGGCCCGAGGTCGAGACGGACTATTACAATTTCGAAGCGCTCAACTTTCCGCCCCACCACCCGGCGCGCGACGATTGGGACACGCTCTACATCACGGACAAGTTGCTTCTCCGGACGCATACGTCCCCCGTCCAGATCCGGGTGATGGAAAAGAAAAAGCCTCCGATCCGGATCATCAATCCGGGCAAAGTCTTCCGCCACGAGACCCCCGATCCGACGCACCTGCCGATGTTCTTCCAGGTCGAAGGCCTGGTCGTCGATGAAGGGGTGACCTTCGCCCATCTCAAAGGCACGCTCGAGGTTTTTCTCAAGCGTCTCTTCGGCGAACGGATCAAAATTCGCTTCCGGCCGAGCTTCTTTCCGTTCACGGAACCGTCGGCCGAGGTGGACATCGAATGCCTGGCCTGCGGGGCCAAGGATCCCGGCTGCCGCATCTGCGGCGGAACGGGCTGGAAGGAGATCCTCGGCTCAGGAATGATCGATCCCCAAGTCTTCAAAAACGTCAACATCGATCCCGAAAAATTTTCCGGGTGGGCCTTCGGCCTGGGCATCGACCGGACGGCCATGCTCGCCTACGGGATTTCGGATATGCGCTATTTTTTCGAGAACGATCTGCGATTCATAAGGCAGTTTTATCTCAAATGAAAATCAGCTTGAATTGGCTCAGGGAATTCGTGGACGTAGAGACGCCGCTCCGCGAATTTCTCGATCGCCTGACCATGATCGGACTCGTCGTCGAGGAATGGGCCGAATCCGCCGGGGACGTCATTCTGGACGTCGAAACTTACGCTAACCGGCCCGATACACTCGGCCATCTCGGCCTGGCTCGCGAGGTCGCGGCCATGCTCGGAACTCCCATGAAAGAGCAGACCTGGCCTCTGACCGAATTCCCGGCCAGCACGTCCGAGTTCGTCGACGTTCAGATTTTGGATGAGGACCTCTGTCCCCGATATTGCGGAATCATCGTCAAAGGCGTCAAAGCGGGGCCTTCGCCGGATTGGCTCCGGACGAAGATCGAGGCCATGGGTCTTAAATCCATCAACAACATCGTCGACGTCTCGAATTACGTTCTCTTCGCCACGGCCCAGCCCATCCACGCCTTCGATCTGGCGAAAATCGCGGGGCCGCGCATTCTCATCCGGCGGGCCAAGAAAGGCGAATCCATCCGGACGCTCGAAGGCAAGACCGTCGCCCTTTCGCCCGACATGCTTGTGATCGCCGACGAAAAAAAACCGGTCGCGATCGCCGGCGTGATGGGCGGCGAGGACTCGGCCGTGTCCGACGGCACCCAGGACGTCTTCATCGAAAGCGCCTATTTCGATCCCGTTTCCATTCGGAAGACCCGTAAGGCGCTCGAGATCCAGACGGACGCCGGCTACAGGTACGAACGGGGGGCGGACATTTCCTTCGCCCCGCAAGCCGCGGTCATGGCGGCCTCGCTTCTGACCCGGTTCGGCGGCAAAGTAACCAAAGAGATCGTCGACATCTACCCCAAACCGCGCAAACCCAAGGAAATCGTCCTCCGCGGCCGGCGGATTGCGGACCTCTTGGGCGTCGACGTCGGCGACGAGTTCGTCGAGAAGACGCTCGCGGACCTTGGTTTTGCGCTCAAGACAAAACAAAACGGCGTGTGGCGCATTCAGGTTCCGTTCTTCCGGGTTGATGTCGAACGAGAGGCCGACCTGATTGAAGAGATCGCCCGGTTCTACGGCTACGACAAGATTCCGGTCGTCGTCCCGCCGCTCAAGGTTCTCGAACCCGTCCCTTCGGACCGGGATAGGCTCTTCAAGCTCGGCCAGTCGTTGTTCCATTACGGATTCGATGAAGTCATCAACCAAAGCTTCGCCGATCCCGAGAAAGAAGCCGCTCTCCTGAGCGGGTTGAAGCCCGTCGAAATCCGCAACCCCCTCTCGACGAAGGCCTCGCTCCTGCGGACGACGCTTCTCGGCGGCCTGCTCGAGAATACGGCCTGGAACAGGAACCGCGGGCTGGAAGGCGTCCACATTTTCGAGGTCGGCAATATCCATTACTGGAACGAAAATGCCGCCGCCGAGGAGCTTTGCCTCGGCCTTTCGACCGCGGGCCCGGCGTCGGCGCCGCACTGGAAGACGAAACCGGCCGAAACGGATTTCTTCCATCTGAAAGGCGCTTTGGAGGCTTCCCTGGAAAGCCTCAGGTATACGTCTTATTCTTTCAAGGAGGACGGCCATCCGTTCTTCGACGAAAATTATGCGCTGGTCGTTTTGTACAAAGGCGAAACGATCGGCCGGCTGGGCCGGATCCATGACCGCCTGCTCGGCCTTTACTCGATCAAGGGACCCGTCTTCGCGGCGGAACTGCGCCTGGATCTCCTCTTGGGCAAACAGCCCCGGCCCTTCGAGTACGTTCCGCTTCCGAAATTCCCGGCGGTCGTCCGCGACCTGTCGTTCCTCGTGGACCGGAATGTTCCCTACGAGGACATCAGGCAGACCCTCGGGAAAACGGCCGTTCCCCTCCTCGAAGGATTCGACGTCATCGACCATTATGCCGGAGAGAGCATTCCCAAGGACAAAAAGAGCCTGTCGCTGCGCTTCACGTTCCGCAGTCCCAAGGGGACTCTCCTTGCCGAAGAGGTGGACAAGGCCGAACAGAAAATCATTAAAAATCTCACATCCGCCTTTAAAATCCAACTCAGGGAAGGAGGAGGATCGTCATGACCACCGAACTGGATCGGATGAAAATCTTGGAAGGCAAGATCGGCCATGTCATCGAATACGTCAACAAGCTTTCGGCGGAGAACGAGAAACTGAAGCAGCAGATCAAGGACCTGCGCGTCGAGAAGAAGGACACGGAGGAACTGGCCAAGCGCGCCGGAAAGCTTGACGAAGACCTCAAAAGGTACGAAAATGAAAGAGACCTCGTCCGAGCGAAGGTCGAGGCCATCATCAATCAAATCGACAAGATCGGCTTATGATTGACAAGATCATCGAAATCGAGGTCTATGGAAGACCATATAAAATACGCGTCAAAGGCGAAGAAGACGAGAAGTACATCAGCCACCTGACGTCCTACGTAGATCAAAAGATGCATGAAATCGCGGTGAAATCCAAATCCACGGACGCGCTCAAGATCGCGGTGCTCGCGGCCTTGAATATCGCGGACGAATTTTTTCTATCCCAGAAGCAGTTCGATCAGTTGGATGACGTCATCGGGCAGATGGAAACCGAGATGGAGAGCCTGGAGAAACGCCTTGTCCAAGACGGACAAGAGTACCCCAATATCGGGAAAGCGACATCTTAAGATGGAAATAATGCCGGACTTATCCATAGATGCTCCGCGGGGGACTCCGACTCCTTAGACTTCTCGGGTTTCATCTCTCGGCTTCGCCTTGTTTTTTAGGAGGTGAAGTGCCGTGAAAACGAACATCATTTTAAACGCGGGCCTGCCCATTCTCATCGCGCTGGCCGCCGTGATCATATTCATTCTGCTCAAAAAGAACGCGGGAACGCGGGGGCTCATGCGCGCCGGCCACGAGGCCAAACAAATCCAGGAACAGGCCAAAACCCAGGCCGATAAGATCATCCGGGACGCCCAACAGCAGGCCAAGGAGAAGCTCGCCTCGGCCGACTCCGATCTCGAGCAGCAGACCAGGGAAAAACAGCGCAAGATCAACGAGATGGAGCGGCGCCTGATCCACAAGGACGAGAACCTGGAACGGAAGATTCAGGGCCTCGACCGCAAAGAGCGCGAGATCTCCGTCAAGGAGCGCCGCATCACCCAGCGGGAGCACGATCTCGATCTTCAGGACGAGAAAATCAACGCCCTGATCAAGAAGCAGATGGAGGAGCTGGAGCGGGTCGCCGGCTTGACGCAGGAAGAGGCGAAGGGCCAGTTGATCAAAAAGATCGAAGACGAAGCGCGTTTGGAGTCGGTGCAGGTCGTGCGCCGGGTCGAGGAAGAGACGCGGTCCAAGAGCCGTCAGCTCGCCGGCGAAATCATCGGTCAGGCCATCCAGCGTTCGGCCGCCGAGCACGTCGTCGAGACGACCGTGTCGGTCGTGGACCTGCCCTCCGAGGACATGAAGGGCCGGATCATCGGCCGCGAAGGCCGGAATATCCGCGCCCTCGAAATGGCGACGGGCGTCGATATCATCGTCGACGACACGCCCGAAGCCGTCATCCTTTCGAGCTTCGACCCGATCCGCCGCGAGACGGCCCGGCTGGCGATCCAGAAGCTCGTCATGGACGGGCGGATCCATCCGGCGCGGATCGAGGATATCGTCGAGAACGTCAGGGCCGATCTCGAGGAAAAAATGAAGCAGGAAGGCGATGCCGTCGCCTACGAACTGCGCGTCCAGAACATCCACCCCGAATTGATCAAGCACCTGGGAAAACTTCGCTACCGGACGAGCTACGGACAGAATGTCCTTCAGCATTCCAAGGAGGTATCCCTCCTCGCGGCGGCCATGGCCACCGAGCTCGGCCTCAACACCAACGTGGCCTTGCGCGCCGGTCTGCTCCACGACATCGGAAAGGCCGTGGACCGGGAGGTCGAAGGGACCCACACCGAGCTCAGCGTCGAGCTCTGCCGCAAATACGGCGAGTCCGAGGCCGTGATCCAGGCGATCGCCAGCCATCACCGCGACGTGGACTTCCCGTCGATCGAGGCCGTCCTCGTCCAGTCCGCGGACACGCTGTCCGCCGCCCGGCCGGGCGCGCGCCGGGAACTCCTCGAGAACTACATCAAACGGCTCGAAAAACTCGAAACCTTGGCCAAGTCCTTCGAAGGCGTTTCCAAAGCGTTCGCCCTCCAGGCCGGCCGCGAGATCAGGATCATGGTCGAGGCCCAGAAGGTTTCGGACGATAGAGCGGCGCTGATCGCCAAGGACATCGCCACGAAAATCAAGAACGAGCTCGATTACCCGGGACAGATCAAGGTCACCGTCATCCGGGAAATGAGGGCCGTGGAATATGCCCGCTAAGATCGGCGTCCTTTTCATCGGCGATATCATCGGCCGGCCGGGACGCGACGCGCTCAAAAAATGTCTCCCGGGATTGCGGGAAAAGTATGCGCCGACGTTCGTCGTGGCCAACGGCGAGAACGCCGCCGGCGGCGCCGGCCTTACCGAAGAGATCGGGGGCGACCTGTTCTCGCTCGTCGACGTCTTGACGTCGGGCAACCATATTTGGGACAAGAAAGAAGCCCTGGCCTATCTGGATAAGGAGCCGCGGCTTATCCGGCCGGCGAACTACCCGCCGGGAAACCCGGGCAAAGGTTCGTATATCGCGACCGGCGCCGGGGGCCGGAAGCTCGGCGTGCTGAACCTTCAGGGCCGCGTCTTCATGGAGGCCCTCGATTGTCCCTTTCGCACGGCTGACGCCGAGATCAAAAAGCTCCACGAGGAGACGAAGGCGATCATCGTCGATTTCCACGCCGAGGCGACCTCGGAAAAACAGGCGCTGGGCTGGTATCTCGACGGACGGGCCTCGGCGGTCATCGGGACGCACACTCACGTGCCCACCGCGGACGAGCGCATCCTTCCCCGCGGAACGGCCCATATCACGGACGTCGGCATGGCCGGCGCCCTGAATTCGGTCATCGGCATCAAGCGAGAGCAATCCATCCAGAGATTCTTGATGGGCCGGCCGCAGCGTTTCGAACCCGAAAAGGGCGGGCTGTTTTTATCCGCTGTCTTTATCGAGATCGACGCGGACACGGGAACGGCGTTCTCGATTGTCAGAGAAGTCATCAGGGGGACCGGAGATGGAGCCGAAGAGTGAGAACCTGACTCTTCCCGAGAAGATTTTCACGGTCAGCGAGATCAGCGAGCTCATCAAGCTCGGGCTCGAGGCAAGCTTTCCAAGGATCTGGATCACGGGCGAGATCTCGAATTTTCACCGCCATACGTCCGGACATCTCTATTTCACGTTGAAAGACCAGACGTTCGGACTCCAGGCCGTCATGTGGCGGAGCGAAGCCGCGAAGTTGAAGTTCGATCTCAAGGACGGCCAGCAGCTCATCTGCCGGGGGCGGATCACCGCTTACGGGCAGCGAAGCCAGTATCAGCTCGTCGTCGAATTCGTCGAGCCCAAGGGCAAGGGGGCGCTCCAACTCGCCTTCGAGCAGCTTAAGGAAAGATTGCGGGCCGAAGGCCTTTTCGATCCCCAGCGCAAGAAGAAGCTTCCGCTCCTGCCGAAAATCATTGGGGTCGTCACGTCGCCGAAAGGCGCGGCCCTCGTTGATATCCTGAGGACGCTCGAGCGCCGGTTCGCGAAGCTCCGGATCCTGATCTACCCCGCCCGGGTCCAGGGCGAAGGCGCCGCCGATCAGATCACGGCGGGCCTCGATTACCTGGGGAGTTTGGCCGATATCGACGCGATCATCGTTGGCCGGGGCGGCGGCTCGATCGAGGACCTGTGGGCGTTCAACGAGGAAAAGGTCGCGCGCGCCATCTTCCGCTGCCCGGTTCCGGTCATTTCCGCGGTCGGCCACGAAGTGGATTTCACCATCGCCGACTTCGTCGCCGACATCCGCGCCTCGACACCGACGGCGGCGGCCGAGATGGTCATCGAAAAGGAACAGGCGTTCACGGAGAGAATCGATAACCTGGAGCGGAGGGCCGTTCAGGGCGTCAAATTCACGGTCCGGGAGCGCAGGCAGGAGGTCACGACTCTGGCCCAGCACCGCATCTTCCAGACTTTCAAGGTCCGGCTGATGACCCTGGCCCAATATGCGGATGATCTCGAGTCGCGGGCCTGGGAGGTTGTGCGCGGCGAGCAGAAAAAAATCGCCGAAGCGGAGGCCCGAACGGCGCTGCTTCACGAAAAAGCGACGAACCTGATCCGCCGTCTTTTGCGTGACAGACTGGCGGCCTGGGAGCGGCTCTCGGCCGGTCTCCACGGCCGCAGCCCGCTCGATATCCTCAAGAAGGGATATACGCTGTGTTGGACCGGAGACGGACGCCGGGCCGTGACGGCCGTCGAGGATGTCCGGACCGGGGAGAAGATGCTCGTTTCCTTTTATAAAGGAGAGTTCCGCTGCCGCGTCGAGGATGTCGATCGCGAAAAGCGGATCGAATCCAGGGCCGGACGGCCCGACGGGGAGGAAATGCCATGAAAGACAAGGACCTGAATTTTGAAAAAGCCCTGGCCGATCTCGAGCAGACCGTCGAGAAACTGGAGAAAGGCGGCCTCAGCCTGAATGAATCGCTCGGGCTTTTCGAAAAAGGCGTCAAGCTCGCCCGGTTCCTGCGCTCCGAGCTCGATAAAGCGGAAAAGAAGGTCGAAATCCTTCTCAAGGACGAAAAAGGCGACGTCCGCCGCGAGCCTTTCGGCCTGGACGAGGAAGAGGGCGGGAGCGCCGTCGAAGAGGACCCGAAAGAGGACAAAGGCGAGGAAGCCCCGGGCCAAAATGCTCCGGCGCGCGGAGCGAAGAAAAAGGCCGGGGGAGACGAAGGCGACAAGCTGCCTTTTTAATCCGCGGGGAGACGATCCGCCGTCCCCTTGTTATGCCTCCGAATGGATGATGACATGAACATCGAACGAACGATCGAAAAATACAAAAGGTCGGTCGAGCGCGAACTTGAGCGTGTCCTGTCCCGCGGCAATACGCTCCTTTTCCAGGCCATGCGTTCGAGCGTTTGCGGCGGGGGAAAGCGGTTCCGTCCGTTGCTTTGCCTGGCCGCCGCGGATTCTTTCGGCGCGGCGGCGGACATCGCCCTGCCCTTCGCCTGCGCGATCGAACTCATCCATAACTACTCGCTCATTCACGATGATCTGCCCTGCATGGACGACGACGATATCCGCCGCGGCCGGCCGACCTGCCACAAAGCGTTCGGCGAAGACATCGCCCTGCTCGCGGGCGACGGTCTTCTGACGATGGCCTTCGAGGTCATGGCCGGAGCCGAAGTGCCGCGACGCCTTTTATCGAAAAAAGTCCAGGTCATCGGGGAGACCGCCGAACTCGCCGGCGCGGACGGAATGATCGGCGGCCAACTTCTGGATATTACGGTTTCCGGGGAGAACAAGACCGAGGAGAGCATCGCCGAAATAATGCTCAAGAAGACCGGCGCATTGATCGTGGCCGCGGTCCGAGCCGGAGCGCTCCTCGGCGGCGCCTCGCCGGCCGACCTGAAGGCCGCGACTGCCTTCGCCGAGAACATCGGCCTGGCTTTTCAGGTTCGAGACGATATCCAGGACGCGGCCGGGAAGAGCCGACGACCGAAGGGGACCGGGGCCAACTATGCCTTATCTTTCGGACAGAAAAAGGCCAAGGAGCGTCTTGGCCAATTCGTCGCGGCCGGCCTGGCGCAACTCGAAAAGGCCTCGATCAAATCGCCCGTCCTTCGCCATCTGGTCCGGCGGCTTTTCAGCGGCGGCAGGGGCCCCGGGCTTTGCCCGGGGGTCCGCTTCCGCCGCGGAGGCTCGTCCCTTGACCTATCGTGATATAATAAAAGGCCCATGAACAAGCTTTTGGACAAGATTTCGAGCCCGCGGGATCTCAAGACGCTTTCCCTCGATGACCTCGCGAAGCTGGCCAATGAGATCCGGGCCTATATCCTCGATGTCGTCTCCAAGAACGGCGGCCATCTTTCGGCGAACCTAGGCGCGGTGGAGCTCACGCTCGCCCTCCATTACGTGTTCGACGCGCCCCGCGACAAAATCATCTGGGACGTCGGGCATCAGAGTTATGCCCATAAAATCATCACCGGCCGCCGCGATCGGTTCCGGACCCTGCGACAATTCGGCGGGATCCTCGGCTTTCCCAGCCGTGAGGAAAGCGAATACGACGTCTATAACACCGGCCACGCCTCGACGGCCCTTTCCGCGGCCCTCGGGCTGGCCGTCGTGCGGGATAAAAAGAACGCAGCCTACAAAGTCATCGCTGTGATCGGCGACGGGAGCCTCACCGGCGGCGTTTCCTGGGAGGCGATGAACCAGATCGGCCATCTCCGCGAAAAACTCATCATCGTCCTCAATGACAATGAAATGTCGATCTCGCAGAGCGTCGGGGCCCTGTCCAAGTACCTCGGCTACCTCGCTTCTGGACAACATTATTTACGGATCAAGGACCACGCCAAATCCGTCTTGAAATCGATCCCCGGGCTCGGCTGGCCGATGATCAAAGCCGGCCGGGCCATGGAAGACCTGATCAAGAAAACATTCTTCCCCGGACTCCTGTTCGAGGAGCTGGGTCTGCGCTACATCGGACCCGTCCAGGGCCATAGCCTGGGCTCGCTCATCGAAGTTTTCGAGGAGGCCAAGAAATTCGAGGTCGGGCCCGTCCTCATTCATTGCGTGACGCGCAAAGGCCGGGGATACGCGCCGGCCCTCGACAATCCCGAGCATTTTCACGGCGCTTCGCCGTTCGATGTCCATACCGGTGAACCGTCCGCGCCGAACGGGAAAGAGTCGTTTTCCTCGGTCTTCGGCCGGACCATGGTCGAGATCGCGGGGAAAGACGATCGGGTGATCGCCATCACGGCCGCTATGCCGGACGGGACGGGGCTCGCGGATTTCGCGAACCGGCTTCCCGCTCAATTCTTCGATGTCGGCATCGCCGAGCAGCACGCGGTGAACTTCGCGGCGGGGCTGGCGCTCGGCGGCCTTCGACCCGTCTGCGCCATATACTCGACCTTCCTCCAGCGGGCGTACGACCAGGTCTATCACGATGTCTGCCTCCAAGACCTGCCGGTCGTCTTCGCCCTGGATAGAGCGGGGATCGTGCCCGACGACGGGCCGACGCACCAGGGGATCAACGACATCGCTTATCTGAGGCATATGCCCAACATGATCCTCATGGCCCCGCGAGACGAGAACGAACTCCGGCATATGCTCAAGGCGGCCCTGTCTTACGGCCATCCCGTCGCGATCCGCTATCCCAAAGGAGAAGTCCAGGGAGTCGTCATGGACGCGGGATTCAAAAACATCGAGCTGGGTCAGAGCGAGACGTTGAAAGACGGCCGGGACTTGCTCCTGGCCTACGGCGGAATGGTTTATGCCGCGCTCGAGGCGGCCAAGATCCTCGAAGACGAAGGGATCAGTCTGGCGGTCATCGACGCCAAATTCGCCAAGCCGCTCGACGAAAAGAAGATTTTCGAGTTCGCCAAGCCCGGCCGGACGATCATCACGGCCGAGGAGGGGATCGTCGCCGGCGGATTCGGGAGCGCGGTCCGCGAACTCCTGGACGAGCGGAAGCTCTTCGACGCGCGGTTCAAGGCCATCGGGCTGCCGCTCGAGATCTATCCCGTCGGGAAAGTTCGCCAGATCAAAAAGATGTTCCGTCTCGACCCCGCCGGCCTGGCCGAGCAGATCCGGGAATTTTATCGCTGAAGCGGGCGGCAAGCTGACCGTGGTACAGTTTCGGGGACATGATTCCCTATCCCCATGGGAAGCGATGAAATGATCAGCAGACACCGTCTCGAGTTTCCTTTTAAAATGATAAAAAAAGAGCGGCTGGATAAACTCCTGGTCGAACGCGGGCTGGCCCCGACGCCCCGCAAGGCTCAGGCGATGATCATGGCCGGCCTCGTCTTCAGCCAAGGCGGCCGCCTGGAGAAGCCGGGACGGTTGATCCCCTCCGACCTGGAGATTACGATCCAAACGATTCCGCCCTACGTCGGCCGTGGAGGTTTGAAGCTCGCAGAGGCCCTCGAAGTTTTCCCGGTCGACGCGAACGGCCGGATCTGTGTCGATATCGGCGCCTCGACCGGCGGCTTCACGGACTGCCTTCTCCAGCGGGGAGCGGCCCGGGTTTATGCCGTGGACGTCGATATCCGCCAGATCGACCAAAAGCTCCGGGAGGACCCGCGTGTTGTCCTGATCGAGAAGAACGCCCGTAACCTTGTCCGCGGCGACCTGGCGGAGCCCCCGGATATCGTCGTCATGGACGTTTCGTTCATCTCCGTCTTGAAAATATTCCCCGCGATCCGCGACGTCCTTGCGCCCGGCGGTCTTCTGCTCGCCCTCCTCAAGCCCCAATTCGAGGCCGCGAAAGGGCAGGTCGGGAAGAAGGGAATCGTGCGCGACAGGGCCCTCCACGCCGAGGTCCTGGAAAAAATCGTGGACGGGGCCTCGGACCAGGGCTTTCGGATACAAGGGTTCCTCCGCTGCTCGACGCGCGGCAAGTCCGGCAACCAGGAATTCTTTTCCCTTTGGTCGAGCGGAGGATTGCCTCCGCACCGGGACACCGTGTTAAAATGGATCGAGGAGGTCACCCGGAATGAGAACGATTAAAACGGTCGGCGTCGTCATCAAAGCCCATGCGCCCGGGATCGAGCATGTCTTATCCGAGCTCGAATCCTATCTCGAAAGCCGCGGGATCCAATGCCTTTTCGAGGAGGAGGCGGCCGGAAAGCTCAAGAAACAGGGCGGCCTTCCGCGCCGGACGGTCCCCGAAAAAGCCGATCTGGTCGTCATTCTCGGCGGCGATGGAACGCTTCTCAGCGTGGCTCATATCGCGGCTCGGATGAACGTTCCCGTCATGGGGGTGAACCTCGGAAACCTCGGCTTCCTCACCGAAGTGCCGGTCGACGAGATGACGCTGACCCTGGACGCGCTCCTCGGCGGCAACGAGAGCATCATCAGCCCGCGCCTGGTTCTCGAGTCGCGGTTCAAGGGCGGGGTCGATCTGTGCCTCAATGACGTCGTGATCAACAAGGGCGCGGTCGCCCGGATGATCCACATCAAAATCTGGATCGACGACCGGGAGGTCGAGACCATGAAATCCGACGGCCTGATCATCGCCACGCCCACCGGATCGACGGCCTATTCCCTGTCGGCAGGCGGCCCCATCCTCCAGCCGATCATCCCGGCGGTTCTTCTGACTCCCATCTGCCCACACACGCTGGCCTTTCGCCCCACCGTCGTCTCGTCGGATTCCCGAATCCGCATCCAGCTCCTGACGTCCAACGAAGAAGTCTATCTGACCCTCGACGGCCAGAGAGGGGGGCGGATGGAGAAAAACGACATCGTCGAAGTCCGGCGGGCGAAATACGATCTCAGCCTCGTTTCCTCCCCCAAGAGAAGCTATTTCGATTTGCTGCGCGAGAAATTGTCCTGGGGCGGCTGAGTCAAGGGACGAGCCTTCGCGGCGGAAGTCAAGGGACGAGCCTTCGGCTCGCCACTCGCCCGTAGCTTATATCCACGGGCGAGTACGGCGGAAATGGATCCCCGGGCAAAGCCCGGGGCCCCAGCCGCCGAGAGTCCTGAAGGTGCCGCTCAAAACCGCGCGGCGCTCCCTCTTTGATTGACTTTTCAACCTTCAAAAACTATGATTGATACGTTCGACGGCGCTATACCCCGATTTTTAAATCGGGGTAAAAAGCGCCGCTCAGTATCAACCCTGAGCATACCCCGGGCTTCAGCCCGGGGAGTCGAATGGGTTGATTTTTCATATGAATAAATCATTGCGTGTTCTCTTTGTCTCGCCCGAAGCGTCTCCGTTCGCCAAGTCCGGAGACCTTGCCGACTCCGCCGGATACCTGTCCGGATCGCTGGCGCGGCTGGGGATCGAAATGTCTCTCGTCCTGCCCAAATACCGGCGTCCGGAGATCGAGGCGCTGAATCCGGATCTCATCCTTCCCGAACTGCTGGTCCCCCTCGGAGCGGACAAGGTCAAAGCCAGCGTCTTCAAGGCGACCGGCGCGGCGGGCCCCCTTTTTTTCATCGATAACCCTAAATATTTCTGCCGCGACGAGATTTACGGATCCTCCAAAGAGGAATATCTCGATAACGACGAACGCTTCACGTTTTTCTGCCGGGCCGTGCTCGAGTTCGCGCTCAAGGCCAAGCTCCCCGCGGACATCATCCACTGCCACGACTGGCCGACGGCCCTGGTTCCTTTGTTCCTCCGCACGCATTATGCCCAGAAAAGTCATTTCAAGGACGCGGCGACGGTCTTTTCTCTCCACGAGACCGCGCATCAAGGCAAGTTTCCGCCCGAATCCCTCGCTCTGACCGGACTCAACTGGGATTTTTTCACCCCCGATCAGTTGGCCCTCAACGGCAAATTCAATTTCCTAAAAGCCGGGCTGATCTTCTCCGACGCCGTCAATGCGATCGACCCGGCGTTCATGAGCGAACTCCGGTCGGGAAGCGCCGCGATCGGCTTCGAGGAGATATTCAGACGGCGCCGGGATGCTTTTTCGATTATTCGGGACGGCGCGGACGAGGCGACGTGGGACCTGGCCGCGAAGGAATACTTGAAACTCTACGAAAACGCCATCGACATCAAAAGAGGAGGTCACAGTGGCTGAAAATATTCTCGAAATTACCGACGCGAGTTTTGAAGACGACGTGTTGAAATCCCCCCTTCCCGTGCTCGTGGATTTTTGGGCCGTGTGGTGCGTGCCCTGCAAGATGATCGCCCCCCTGGTGGACGAAATCGCCGTCGAATACAAGGATAAACTCAAGGTCGGGAAAGTCAACGTGGACGAAAGCCCCAAGACGCCGGTGCGGTACGGAATCAGGGGCATTCCGACCCTCCTGCTTTTCAAGGGCGGCGAGCTCAAGGAGACCATGATCGGCGCTCTTCCCAAAGACAAGATCGTCGCCACAATCAACATGCATTTCTGAATAAGGGGACATGGGCTCGTGTCCGCGATGAATCCATAAATCGAAAAATAGGACGAACGGCCTGTCCCCGGTCAAGGGACGAGCCTTCGCGGCGGAAGTGGACCCCCGGGCAAAGCTCGGGGCCCCGGCCGCCGTCGAATCGACGCGCAAAGGATGATCCCATGACTGAACGTCGCGATGTCGTCATCATCGGCGCCGGGCCGGCCGGCCTGGCCGCCGGACTCTATGCCGGCCGGGCGCGGCTCGATACGGTCGTCCTCGAGAAAGGCATCCCCGGCGGCCAGATCCTGATCACCGATTGGATCGAGAACTATCCCGGCTTTCCCGAGGGAATCGCGCCCTTTGACCTCATGGAAAATTTCCGAAAGCAGGCCGTCAAATTCGGGGCCCTGATCGTGATCGACGAAGCGCGGGAAATCACCAGGGACGGCGGGAGCTGGATCGTCCGGGGGGGGAAGGCCGAATATCCCGCGCGGGCGATCATCGTCACGACGGGCGCGGCCTACCGCCGGCTCGACCTGCCGAACGAATCCAAGCTGATCGGGCGCGGCGTGTCCTATTGCGCCACGTGCGACGGTCCGTTCTTCCGCGACCGGGAGATCGCCGTGGTGGGTGGCGGGGATCAGGCGCTCATGGAAGCGGAATTTCTGGCCAAGTTCGCCCGGGTCGTCCACATCATCCATCGCCGCGACGCGCTGCGCGGGGTCAAGATCCTCCAGGAACGGGTCTTCGCCAACCCGAAAATCCGGCTGTGCTGGAATTCGGTCGTGGCGGAGATCCTGGGCGAAGATAATCTCGAGGGCGTCGTGCTGAGGAATGTGAAAGACGGTGCAAAATCAAAACTCGCCGTCGAGGGGCTTTTCATCTCGATCGGCATGGACCCGGCGAACGCCATCGTCAAGGGCCTCGTCCGGCTCAACGAATGGGGAGGGATCGTGGTCGATCCGCGGATGGCCACTTCCGAGCCCGGGATTTTTGCCGCCGGCGACGTGATCGATGCCACCCCGCACCAGGTCGCGACGGCCGTCGGGACCGGGGTTCACGCCGCGATCAGCGTGGACGAATATTTATCGGCCCATAAATAGAGAGACGCAATACCCGATTCCCCATTTCCTGCCTTGCCGGAGTGATCACCGCGGCCGGCTTTTTTTCTAGCCCGGCTTCTTTTCCAATTCTTCGATTCGCGCCCGGAGCTTTTTAAAATCCTTGACGATGTCGTAAAGTTGAGGCGCGAGCACCCAGAACTTGCGCCAGTCACGGATGTCGAGATGGGGGATTCCGGCCACGAACGACCCCGAGGGGATGTGCTTCATCACTCCCGATTTCGCGGCGATGATGACCTCGTCGCCGACTTCGACGTGATCGGCGATTCCGACCTGGCCGCTCAGGATCGTGTTCCGGCCGACTTTCGAACTGCCCGCGATTCCGGTCTGAGCCGCGAGAATCGCGTTCTCGCCGACCTCGACGTTATGCGCGACCATGACCAGGGCGTCGATCTTCGCCCCTTTCCGGATGATGGTCTCGCCCAGCGCGGCCCGGTCGATCGTCGTATTGGGGCCGATTTCGACGTCGTCTTCGATCACGACCGTGCCGATCTGCGGGATCTTGATCTGCCGCCCGTCTTCGGCCCGGATGTACCCGAAGCCGTCCGCGCCGATGACGACGCCGTTGTGAATGACGACGCGCCGGCCGACGCGCACGCCCTCGCGAAGGGCCGCGTTCGAATGGACGACTGAGTCGGCGCCGATCTTGACGCCGGGATAGATGGTCACGAGCGGAAAAATGACCGCGCCCGCCCCGATCTCGGCCTCTTCGCCCACGACGCAAAAAGCGCCGATGGAGACGCTCTCGCCGATCTTGGCCGACGGCGACACGACCGCCGTGGGATGGATGCCGGGTTCGGGCCGATAGGGAGAGTGAAAAATCGCGATCGCGCTGACGAACGCGAGATGCGGGTTGCCCGCGCGGATGACCGGAATCCTGTCGAATTTTTCATCGGGAGGGAGGATCGCCGCCGAGGCGTTGGTTCGTTCCAGCGGCTGCCTGAATTTGGCCTTGGCGAGATAAACCAAATCGCCCCGGCCCGCCTTTTCCAAAGAAGCCACGCCTTTGAGAACGACTGTCCCGTCACCCTCGAATGGGCAGCCCAGGTGTTCCGCGAGCTCCTTGACCGTCAGATGCATTTTTTACTCCGCTTTCCGCGCGTCGATCTGCTCGTTGAGAACGGCGGCCAGTTCCGCTCCCCAGAGCAGGATGGCCAGGGAAAAAGAGATCCATAACAGAAAGAAGATGATCGAGGTCAGGGTCCCCTGCAGGAGTTTCGAAAGGACGATGCCGACCGCGGAGAAGTTGGCGACGTAGACGACGAAAATCCGCTTGAAGATCTCCCACAGGATCGATCCGACGGCCGCCGCGGCCGCCGCCGCCCGCGTATGGACCTTCGTTTCGGGAATGTACTTGTAGATCACGAAGAGCACCAGGAAGCCCAGCGTGAAGGGGATGAGGTACTGGACGAAAAAGTTATTGACGACGGCCATGATGCCGGGGTTGAGATAATCCCGGACGAATGAAGACGCTTTGATCGTCCGGTGAAGGGCGGTCCAGACGGCCGTGATCGACAGCGAGAAAAACAGGATGACGCCGGTGATGAACATGATGATGTATTCCATCAGCCGGTTATAAAAGAACGATTTCTGACGTTGCGACTTGAAGATGGTGTTGACGGAGTAGATCAGGTTGGAGAACAGAAAGCTCCCGGCGATGAGCGAGCCGAGAAGTCCGAACCAACCCAGGTTGCCGATGTTCTTGGATATGCCGCTGAGCTTGGTGAAGAACGAGGGATCGAACTGGGCGAAAAAATCCTCGGTGAAGATGTTGAGGCTGCGGATGGCGAGCTCATAGCTTCCCAGGATCTTGGTCGTGGCGAAGGCGAAGAGAGCGATGAGCGGGACCGCGCACAGCAGAGTGAAATAGGAAATGACGATCGATTGGTTGAAACAGCGGTCGGCGTTGAACCTTTTAAAGGTCGTCCCGAGCAGCTTGAAAATCGGCGCCGGCATGCTATTCACTCGCTCTTGCCGGGCAAGATGAGAGATTTATCAAGAGGATCCGATCCCGCGTCCCAGGCTCGATCTTACGCGTAGGTTCCCCATTTCCCCATCAGGATGATGAACGTGACGAGCAGGGCGTAGATGACGAGCGTCTCGATCAGGATCAGCCCCAGGAGCAGGAGGAAGCGGATGTGGGGACCCGAGGCCGGGTTGCGCGAAATCCCTTCGCAGGCGCTGCTGATGGCCTTGGCCTGGCAGAAAGCGCCCGCGGCCACGGCCAGGGTGATGATCCCTCCGCTGACGAGGATCGAGAGCCTGTAGAGGGACGCCTTGGCGTCGGTCAACGTCCCTTCCTGGGCGAGGAGCGGCGCGCCGGCGATGAAGACAAAGAACAGCAGAAGCCCGAGGGCCTTGAGATTCTTATTCATTCTGAGACTCCTTTCTATATACCTAACACCGCGGCGAGGATAAAGCAAGGCCGACGATTCCCCATTCCCAGCTTGGGGCCGGGGGGGCGGCGAGATGATGACCGCGAGGTTATTTTTCACGCATGCTCCTCTTCGTGGGCGACGGCGCCGGAGATATAGATGCAGGCGAGGAGGACGAAGACGAACGCCTGGAGAACCCCGGTGAACAAGGAGAGGGCCATAAAGGGAAGCGGGAGAAAATAGGGGATGATCGAGGCGATGACGACGATCAGGACCTCCTCGGCGAAGATATTGCTGAAAAGCCGGATGGACAGGGACAGCGGCCTGGAAAAATGGCTGATGAGCTCGATCGGAAGCATGAGCGGCGCGAGGAACGGGATCGGCCCGATGAACTGCTTCAGGTATTTGAGGATGCCCTGGGCCTTCATGCCCTGGTAATGGTAATAAACGAACACGGTCAGAGCGCAGCCGATGGTCACGTTCAGCTTGCTCGTCGGAGACATGAGCCCGGGGATGAGACCCAGGAGGTTCGAACAGAGAATGAACAGCCCGACCGTGCCGATCATAGGCAGGAATTTTTTGCCTTCGGGGCCGATGATATCAGTCATGAGATCCTCGAGGAAGCCGATGATGATCTCGAGGACATTCTGGAGTTTCCCGGGCACGAGCGAGCGCTTCCGCGCCGCGAGCCAAAGAAAAACGGTCAGGAAAACGGCGACGATGAGGGCCATGACGATATAATCGGGAATGCAGCGGGCGGGGTCTTTGACGTGAATGCCGAACAGGCCGAGCAGGGCGGCGACGGGTTTTCCGAAAATACGATTGAACACCTCGACAATGAATAAGCTGTGTTCTAGTCCTTCCATGTCTTTATATGGGCGAGCGCCCGGACCGTTTCGACCAGGAAAACGGGGATGACCGTCGAAAAACCCGCGGCGAACGCCAAAAGTTTCCTTGGATAAAAGAAAATTATAATTAAAAATACGGCAAGAATCAACACGAAACGGCCCAGATAGAACAGGATACCCGAGCGCAGAGCCGTCGTTTTGTCCCCTTGGAGGACCCGGGTCAACGAGCTCTCGAGCCAGATGAATCCCAAGGTCGCGAGCGCCCCCCCCGCGAAGAAGAACAGGCCGGTCAACGGGCCGAACAGGATGGCCGTTCCGAATCCAAGAGCGGCCGCCGCCAGGATCACCTCGACGGGAATTCGCCGCAGGATCTTTTCCTCGACCGGGTCGACAAGCATGACCGGCTCCTTTTTCATTCCAAATCTTCCTTATTATACTTGATAATCCCCCGGATCAGGCTGAAGAGACCCGAAGCGACGCCAAGGGGGGTGAAAATCATCATCAGCCAGGGCTTGGTCCCCAGCCACTTATCGAGCCAATACCCCAGAAACAAGCCGACGGCGATCGACGACGGCAGCATCAGCGCCAGGGAGCTGATATTGGCGAGCTTCCGATAATTGGATTCTTTTTTTGGAGACACGATACCTGTTTCCTTATTATTCAACAGACGGTGACGCTCAGGCCTTTCCCGCTGATGTCATACTCGAAGAATCTCGCCCTTTCGTTGGGTGGTCCGGACTCCAGCCGGGCTCTGACCTCTTCGGCGTCTCCGGGCGATTTGGCGACGATCAGGAGGAAACCGCCTCCGCCCGCTCCCAGCAATTTAGCGCCGTGCATGAGGGGCCCGATTTTCTTTAGAACGGATTCGATGATGTCCGTCGTCGAGTCCGGGTCGATTTGTTTGTTGAGGTTCCAGGCCCTTTCGATCAGTTCGCCGAACCGTTTCATGTCCTTGCCGGCCATCGCCTCGCTCATCAGGGGCGGAAAGGCGTGGAGGGCCCGCAAGGTCCGCATGGCTCGCCGGTCCCGGTCGAGATATTTGCCCACGACGCTGCGGAGGATGTTCTTGGCCAACCGCCGCAAGCCCGTGTAATACAACAGGGTCTGTCCCTTATTGACGCCCGGATCGAGCACGTCGGGCGTAATGTAATGGATCCGCGGATTGGGAATCAGCCCGGGGTCCGTGGTGATGACCTTCACGCCCGGCAGAACTCCGCCGATCTGGTCCTGCCATCCTCCCCCCGTCGTCAATTCCTGCTCGAGTTGGAGCACACGATGAAAAAGCTCCCGCGGCGAGAGGGTCCGACCCATCATCCGGTGGACGACGGCCGTCAGGGCCGCGCCCATGATGCTCGACGTCCCCAACCCGCTTCCCGAGGGGATGGCCGCCAGGGTCGTCAATTCGATCCCGCCTCCGTATCTTTTCAGCATATCCCGGAGCGTCCTCGTCCCTCTCGGCCAGGCCGCCGTTTCGAGAGAAAATCCGGAAAGCGCGAGCGCCGCCCTGGCCAGGCCGAATTGGCTCGTGGGCTTTCGATAATCCAGCAGCTCGTCCAGCGTTCTGATGGTGATCCCCGCGCCATGGTCGATTGAATAGACCTTGATGGTCAGATCCCCGGTCACGCGGGCATAGACCTGGATGGGCGGCTGGCCGTTGAGATTGACGGCCGCGTTGATGACGCAGCCGCCGTGTTCCAGGGAATAGGGCGGCGTGTCCGACCATCCCCCGCCCAGATCGAGACGGGCCGGGGCGCGGCCCCAGATGATCTCGTCCGAGCGTAGCGCGCTCCTCGGATGATCTTCGGCCGGGGCTGAGCTGAGGACGATGGTCCGGCCCACGTTCTCGAACGCCGCGTCGCGCGCCGCCTGCGCCCACGCGGCCGCGGAGCCCGAGGAAAGCGCGGGAATCTTCAGCGATTCGAGCCAGGCTTTTTCTTCGGCGGAGAGGCTGGCCTCGGCTCCGCGCAATAATTTCTTGACCCGGAACCCTTTACGGCCGTCGAGGCTCTGGACGGCCGAGCCCAGGCTGTGGAGGACCCTGGAAACCGCGAGGTTTTCCATCCCGGGAGACCGGAATTTTTTCCCGGACTGTCGATGGGCTTCCTTGATGATGACCGCCGGCCACAGGGCTCTCTTCTCCGGCCGGAGATGGAGCAGAACATGGACGAGCTCGTCGGCGGAGAACTCGCTCCGCGAATCGAACAGCCGCGGGACGTTCCCGGAAATCTCCTCAGCCCGGTTTTCGAGTCGCCGCGCGTGAAAATCGTCCAGCGAGGCGCGGCGCGCCGTTTCTTCGAAACTGGAGCGAGGCGCTGATCGCCACGCTTTTTTTTGGGCGTCGGAAGCTTTTTCCGGCTCGAGCATCCAAAGCCATTTTTCGTAATCTCCGGGACGGGTGACGACAGGGAAGAAACGTCCGTTCCAGATTTTTCGGTCTTTCGGCCCGATTTCGGCCGGCCAGACGTCTTCAGCCCGCGCCTCCATGAGCTTGAGCCATTCCCCGATCGGCCGGTTGAGAAACAGGGCGCCCCGGTCCTCGGTTTGCCGGGTCCCGTCATCGATTCCGTAACAGCGCACGAACAAGGCGTTCTTGCCTTTCCGGGCTTTCCCTTTGAGGATGTCCAAAACCGTCCCCGGCGGCAGGGATACCGGGGTGTCCACGTCGACGCCGGCCACGACATTCTCGCCCCCTAGAGTCAAGGATGCTCGAACGCGACATCCTTCGATCCAGGAGTCGGAGCCGATGATCTTGCCGTTCTCGGAGATTCCGTTGTTGATATTGAGGCAGGCCGGATGACGCGCCATGCGGCGGTTTCCGGCCAGAAGCTCATTCCCGCCGGCGATGAGCTGACGGGACGTGCCGAAATGCAGGAAGTCGCAGCGGGGCAAGAGGGACAGGAAAAAGGGAATTTTCCGCAGCGATCGGTAAATTCGCCGGAGACTGTCCGTCGAGAGGCGGGAGCCGGCGCGCCGGACGGATTTCGAATAATCCGGCCAGGTCGTTTCCCGGCCCATGGCGCTCGTGATCTCGCGATAAAAATCGAGCCCGGATTCCTCGATGTCGCGGCCGAACTCGCCGTCCCAGCTCCATTTTCCTGAACCGGTCCGACCAGCGCCGCAAAGCTCGACGAGCTCGGCCGCGGTCGGCCCATCGAAGCTGAAAACGCCGATATCGAGAACGGATTGTCCGGCATGGTCGATGGCGCCTTTTTCGGCTTGTTCCTCCACGGACGGTTTTTGAAGATAGGTCCGGACCCGGCCGCCGGGATCGGCGCAGATCACGCCGTGATTTTTGGCCGTCTCGGGGGCGGCTTCGCAGCCCAGACCGGTGATTCCGGCATGATCGAAATGGACTTTTTCCGCGTCGAAAAAGAGGAGGACATCGCCGGAAGCCACGACCACCTGCCCTTTTCCGCCGGCATGAAGCGGCAGGGTCAGATAAATCGGCAGCAGCCTGTCGAAAATGGAGAGCGGCAGGGCTTGATCGGATTCCCCGGGAATCGGGACAAAAATTTTCCCGCAGGAGCCGTAGGCCGGCACCCGCTTGGAATCCCCGCCCGCGTGGATGATGAGAATTCGCAGATTCGAAAAGATCGAAGCGCCGTATCGCGCATGGTATCTGCCCGATGGTTTTAGCCCTGATTGTTCTTGATGATTGAGCACGGCCAGGAGGCAGAGGAGCGTGCTCCCGCCGCTTCCGATCCGCTTTCCTCTCGTATCGGGAACGACCAGGATATTTTTCACGTCCGGGATGAGCCCCAGGCGGTTTCTCAGGCCGAGAAGCTTACGGAAGGCCGCGGCCTGCATGTCGTTTCCGGCCGTCAGGATGAGATAATCCCACATTTCGTTTTCCATCGGGAATCAGCGTCTATTTTTTAGCGTTTTCCACGGCGGCTGGGGCCCCGGGCTTTGCCCGGGGGTCCACTTCCGCCGTACTCGCCCGTGGATATAAGCTACGGGCGAGTGGCGAGTCGAAGGCTCGTCCCTTGACCTGCTTCCTGATCCAGGGATAAGTCCGCGTAATTCCTTCCTTCAGGGAATATTTTGATTTCCACCCGATCGAGGAGATCCGGTCGTTGGTGAAGTTTCTGGCCTGGACCCCCACAGGGCCCTGGATATGTTTGAGATGGATTTTCTTGCCCGAGACGTCGACGATCGTCCGGACGAGCTCGTCCACGGAAACATACTCGCGGCGGCCGATATTCACGCCGTTTTCGAGGCCGGACCGCATCAGCAGGAGGATGCCCTCGATCATGTCGTCGATGTACGTGTACGCCCGCATGGCCGAGCCGTCGCCCCAGACTTCGATCGTGCCGCCGTCCTTGGCTTCGGCGATTTTCCGGCAAAGGGCGGCCGGCGCTTTTTCCCGGCCTCCCCGCCATGTCCCTTCGGGGCCGTAGCAGTTTTGAAACCGGGCGAGGCGCACGATCATCCCATAGCGGCGGCCGTAGGCCATGGCCGCGCGCTCCGCGTAGAGCTTTTCCCAGCCGTATTCGTTATCGGGCAGGGCGGGATACGCGTCCTTTTCCGATAGATCCGGTTCGTCGGATCTCATGTTCCGGTAAACGCAAGCTGACGAGGAGAAGAAATAGCGCCTGACTCCCTTGCTCGCCGCGGCCTGGGTCATGTGGATATTGATCAGGGCACTGTTCCTCATGATCTCGCATTCGGCCGAGTGAATGAAGCCCATCCCGCCCATATCGGCGGCCAATTGGTAGACCTCGTCGAACGGCTCGCCGCCCGGAAGCGTCACGGCCGCCAGGCTGTTTTTTTCCTCGCGGAGGTCCAGGAGCAGGAATTCATCCGCGGCGGTCTTGGAAAATTCCGGGGTTTTCAGGTCGACCCCGCGCACCCAATGCCCGTCCTTTTTGAGCCTGCTCGCCAGATGACTTCCGATGAATCCCCCGGCTCCGCACACGAGTATTTTGGCCATGGCCGCCTCCTCTCCATTAAAAAAGAATTCTATATAAAAAGGCGAGCCCGCGCAAATTCTCGGGGGAGGCCATGGGATCTTGCCAAATTCGAGGAAGTTATGGTAATTTAAGGCCTGGTTGATTTTATCGAGGAGGGTTGATGATGAATGATGCGTACCGCTCTTTCGGCTGGATCCCCGATTATCCCGATTTCCGGGATTATACCGAGGGATCCGCTTCGATCCGGGAGGTCCTTCTCCCGACCAGGCTGCCCATGGGGCGCGCGGTCCCGGGCCAAGGCGGGGCGAAAGCCGCGAAGGCCGTCTCCGCCGCCGGGAAAACGAAACCGGGGGGTCTCCCCGCGTCGACCGACCTCCGCGCCTGGTGTTCGCCCGTCGAAGACCAACGCAAGCTCGGCTCGTGCACGGCGAACGCCGGCGTCGGCGTCATCGAGTATTATGAGCGCAAGGCCTTCGGCCGGCACATCGACGCCTCGCGCTTGTTCCTCTACAAGGTGACGCGTAATCTCATGAAACAGAAGGGCGACACCGGCGCTTACCTCCGCAGGACGATGGGGGCGATGGTCCTTTTCGGTGTTCCGCCCGAGGAGTATTGGCCTTACACCGACGACGAGGAGAAATTCGACAAGGAGCCTCCCGCTTTTTGCTACGCCTTCGCCCAGAGCTATAAGACCCTGCAATATTATCGCCACGACCCGCGCGGGACCATGCCCGGAGCCGTCCTCGAACGCGTCAAGACGTATTTGGCCGCCGGCCATCCCGCGATGTTCGGGTTCACGGTCTATAGCTCCATCGAGACGGCGGACAAAAGGGGGGCCATCCCGTTTCCGGGTCCGTCCGAGCGGATCCTGGGCGGACACGCCGTCGCGGCCGTCGGCTATGACGACAGGATCAAGATCGCCAACGCCTCGAGCGGCGGCGAATGCGCGGGCGCGCTCCTCATCCGCAATTCCTGGGGCAGCGGCTGGGGCGACGGCGGCTACGGCTGGCTGCCTTACGAATATCTCCTCAAAGGTCTGGCCGAAGATTTCTGGTCGGTCTTGAAAAAAGAGTGGGTCGATACCGGCGCGTTCAACGTCTAGTTCGAAAACGATCTCGAATCTTTGGCCGGCGGGATCAAAGGTTTTGTGCTAGGGGACGGGGCTTCGTCTTGAATTTTTCCATGGATTGATTAATAGGGGAGGGTCGTGTAAGATTTTCATCGATGTCCAAGTCTGCGCTCTGGAAGATCGTCCTCTTCGCCCTGCTCTGCCTCAGCCTCCCGTCCGTCGTCCGCGCCCAGCAAAAAACGGTTGCGACTTTCGGAGAGTTGAACGTCCAGGCCTGGACCCAGGAGAAGCAGGAAGACCGGATCATCGCTTCGGGCGAAGTCGAGCTCACTTATAAGCAGATCAAGCTCTTTTGCGACCGGATCGACCTCGATACGAAAACCAAGGACGTCGTGGCCGTCGGGCACGTCTCTCTTCAGATGCCGGAAGAAGTCATCGATTGCGAAAAGCTTTCTTTCAACCTGGATACGAAGCAGGGGAAGATCGAAAAGGCCGCCGGCCGGATCCAGCCCTCGGTCCTTTATAACGCCGAGGTCGTCGAACGGAAATCGGAAAATCTATACAGCATGGAAAAAGCCGATTTCACGGCCTGCACGCAGCCGACGCCCCGCTGGAAATTCTCATTCTCCAAAGGGAACTTCAAAAAAAACGATTACGTGGAGATGTGGGGAGTCGTTTTTTCGATCAAGAACTTTCCCATTTTCTATTGGCCGTACATGCGCTATCCGCTCAACCAGCAGCGGGCGACGGGATTCCTGATGCCCCGGATCGGATTTTCCAAGGTCAAGGGCTTCTCCCTGTCCGAGGAGTTCTACTGGGCCATCGCCCGGAACATGGACGCGTCCTTCAGCCTGGACTATTACGCCGCGAAAGGCAAGGGCGGGGGGCTCGAATACCGGTATATTTTCGAAGGCGGGACGGGAGGCGAACTCCATCTTTATGGTTTCTTGTTTAATCTTGTTCCCGGCGAAACCGTGAAACCCGATAGCGCTTATATCATCCGCTGGAACCACAACCAGACGCTCCCGGGCGGGATCAACCTTGTGGCGAACGTGGATTACCAGAATTCCTTCGCGTTCCTCAGGGAGTTCGACAACGATATCATGCGGGCCCTGGTCTTCAACCGCAGCTCGCAGATCTATCTTTCGAAATCCTGGTCCTCCTATAATTTCAGCCTGCGGGCGGCCCAATTTGAAACGGGCTTCCCTTCCTATAACGGCTCCATCGTGACCAAGTATTTGCCCCAGGTCAACTTCAGTTCGTACAAAATGAAAATCTTGTCGCCTTTGTATTTCTCGTTTTCCTCCTCGTTCAGCAGCTGGCAATACGGCTGGGATTACCAGTACACGGCGGGCACGCAGTTCAAGACCCAGGAATTCGGCTTCAGCCCGGCCTTGAGCCTCCCTTTCAACGCCATCCCCTGGTTGAACATGAATTTCGCCCTGGAAGGGTATCTCAAATATTATTGGCGGAGCTACCAGCCGGGAACCAGGAATATCGTCGACGAGCCGCTTCTCACCAAGAATTTCGCTTTCAGCGTGGATCTCATCGGGCCCGTCTTATACAAGATCTGGGATTTGGGAGAGGCCGACGGGGGCGATCCCTCGAACGCGACGCGCTTGAAGCACGTCATCGAGCCGACGGTGTCCTACGAATACGAGAGCCCGATCCTCAACATGACGCAGGTCATCACTCCTTACGGACTGTTCCGTTATCATCAACTGAGCTACGGCCTGACCAACCATTTTCTTCTGAAGAAAGGGGGAGTTCCGCAGGAAATCTTCACCTGGGGCATCGGACAGACTTTTTATATATCGCCGGAAGACAGTCCCATGAGCTACTATCGGATCAACGGGGAAATCCCCAGGTTTTCCGAGATCAGCAACTATATCCGGTTTTTCCCGGGCGTCAAATACAGCTTCGATTTCAGCGCGAGCTACAATACCTATTTCAAAAGCTTTTCCAGCATCCGGCTGGGAGCGAATTTCGGGGCGCCGACGGACGACCTGTTTCTGAACATCAACTGGTACAAGAGCCTGAACCCCTATTACCCGGGTTCGCTCTGGGACCGCCACCAGGCCAACTTTTTCGGCGGGGTCAAGATCCCCGCTTTGTCCCTGGAAATGAAAGGCGAGATGGATTTCAACATCACCGAGAAAAAACTCCTCTTCGCCGCCGCGAACGTGACCTTTCATTTCCAGTGCCTCGACCTTAAGTCCGAAGTGCGGCTCTATTTTTTCCGCGATACTCCCGATATCCAGATCAAATTCTCTTTGGGGCTGGGCAATATCGGCAAGACGACGGACTTCCTCGGCGGGGCGAGGTGGAATTAGGATATCCGCCGTCGCCGATATCCAGGGCCATGAGCGGCACGAGGAGGGCATCCGTGCCGGATGAGACGCCGACGCCGAATTCATCGCCGGCGGCGGACGGCAGGCTCGGATTCGGATCCGGGAATTCTTTCGTAGAGGAGCAGGAAGTTATCGCGCGTGAGAAGAGAGATTTCGCGCGGATCCGCCAGGAACGGCTGAACATCGCGGACGACCTCCTTCCAGTCCAACTTCTCGGCTTTCGTCGAAACCGCACTCGGCCAGGTCTGCTCGTCGAGGTTCACAAAGCCGGTGCGCTTCTGTGTCAGAGCATTATTCAGAAGGACAAGATTCGGACCCAAATCGTTCCACTTGGAACGTAGCCAGATCAGATCGTAGACATCCCGCCCTTTGGTATAAGACCTGCTTAAGAAAGCGGCGATCTTCGTTGCGAAGAGAGAGGCTTTGTCGAAATGCCTCAGGAGGACCGGCATGTGGAGGTTAACGATGGTCCTCTCTTCGACCCATCCTTCGGGCGGGTTCACGTCGATTTCGATATTGATCGAAAGCTTCTGGCTTTCCCGGCGGACGAGGCCGGCTTCTTGGAGAATTCCCGCGAACCGGATGAATGCACGCTGGATGATTTTCTCCTCCTTGACGGTCGGTTCGACGGCATAACCGGCTTTTCTCAGTTCGACGGATAAGCAGTCGGCCATATCCTTTAGGCCTCGGCGCCGCCACGTCGGCTCGGCGCAGAAATCTATGTCCTCGGAAAATCGCCCGATCCCGTAGAGAAAGCGGAGGGCGGTACCGCCGACAAATTGCAAGGAGTCGATAAACCCAGCCCGCTGGAGGATGACGAGGATTTCGTTCTGAAGGTATTCTCGAAGGATGTTGAGCGGCCGGCCGCCGGCCTTGGCGGCCGTCTGAAGGGCGATGTCTTTCATCGGCGTGTCTCCTCGATAAATTCGGCGGCCGATCGGACCGCCGCGGACAAGCCCCATTTCGTGCTTTTTCCGGCGAAAGAGAGAAACCTCACCGTGTCGAAGTCGTCCAGGTTCTGAAGCCTGAGTTCAGAGAGCCAAGCCGGGGAAAAACGGTGCCGCAGGACATGGAGATAAATCATGTCGAACAAAGCTTTCTCGGCCGAGGCCAAAGGCGTGAGCCATCCATCGATATAGACCTCCGTGAATCCCGTCAAAAGGTCCGGCTGGACATGGTGATAAAGGAAGGATCGCCCCAGGGCATAGATGATACGGGGCCGATCCGTCGTCGCGCATGTCGGATTTTCCACGGCCTCGGGAATCAGCTCATGATACTGGAGGGCCCATTCCAGGGAGAGATAGGACGGTTGAACGATCTGCGTCGCGATGTGCGCAAGAGGAACATCTTTAGCGCGCCAGGGGTTTGCTACGAGATACCACTCGCGTCGAATCCGGACGAGCTTTCCAGCCCTGACCCAGCGTGAAAGCTGGACGCGGATCTGGCGTAAATCCGTACTAAAAACTTTGAGCATGGACGAATGAAACAGCGGCATCGCTGCGAATTTTCCCAGGAACTCCGGCCATTTCATGGCAATATATTAGCATAATTGATAATTTACCGCAATGGTATATTAAAACCCAAAATTGCCGATAGAAGGCGAGACGGAATTCCGGACTTCACCCCTATTCTTGGTCTGATCAGAGAAGAAAGAATCCTATCGGCAATTTTGGGGATTCCAGATGTCTTGACAAATGTTATGCGGATAGGAATAGAATGAAGTTAGCACCGGTTGCATTAGATGTGGGGGGTAGCGGCGAGAGTGATGAATATGTATAGAATTTGAGTTGTAAAAAAATTAAGGATGGGACTGTGCGAAAAAAAATTTTTGTAGGGGTTTTTTCCCTGGTTTTGACTGCAAGCCTGGGCTTTCTTTTCCTTCACGCTCAGAATGATGCCGAGCCTATGCTCGCGCCGTTAAACCCCGCTTTCCTCAAGATGATCAAAGCTAAGCAGGCGGGGAAGTTCTATGTGGATCCGAAGTTCGGCTATGTTCCCGGCCCTGTCGATCATTCTTACTTCACGACGACAGCGGCCCGCCCGGCGGCGGAGAGCTTTCCGGCTTCGTATGACTTGAGGACTTACAACAAAGTGACTTCGGTCAAGGACCAGGGACAATGCGGCTCCTGCTGGGCGTTCTCGGCCATAGGCGGGATCGAATCTTCCCTCCTGCCGACGGAAAGCAGGAACTTTTCGGAACAGCATCTCAATAAATATCATGGCTTTGACTGGGCGGAATGCGGGGGGGGAAACACCAACATGTCCGCGGCATATTTTGCCCGGTGGGACGGCCCCTATAACGAAAGCGATTACCCCTATCCCTATTCGTCTAATTCGTCTACGCCCGGGGAAGGAAGCGCGGCCGTCCAGAAACATATCCAGAGGGCCGTTTGGCTGCCGAAGGACCACGACACGATCAAAGCGTTTGTCTCATCTCCCTTATACGGGGCTGTCACGTTTGCCTTCAAGGCTACCAACGGCCTCGAAAGCAATTCTACTGATGCCTACTATAATGCCCCGAATTATGCCTATTACTATCCCACGGCAGCCGACATCAACCATGAAATCCTCATTATAGGATGGGACGATAGTTTCGCTAAGACGAAATTTTCAACGACGCCTGCTGGAAACGGCGCGTGGCTCTGCAAGAACAGTTGGGGGACTTCGTATGAGAATAGCGGCTATTTCTGGATTTCCTACTACGACGCAACGATCGGCGATCTTGGCGTATTCTCTTTTGTGCAGCCCGTCACGAATTATGAAAATATCTATCAGTATGACCCGCTGGGCTGGGTGTATAGTCTTGGCAATGGTACGACCACCTATTGGAGCGCGAATGTCTTCACGGCCACGACAAACGACCCGCTCAAGGCTATAAGCTACGTTACGACAGATGCTTGCACCGTCAGCTACTATATCTACAAAAACCCGACGGCGACAAATCCAACGAGCGGGACCTTAGTAGCCTCTGGAACTGCTACGTTCTCTTATCCTGCCTATCTCACCTCCGATCTTTCGGCTCCCGTCACCCTCGCAACCGGCGATAAATTCTCCGTGGTCATCCAATTTGTCAATAACAGTTATAAGTATCCGGCTGCTTTGGAAGGCTACCAGTCGGGCTACTCATCTAGAGCAACGAATGCGGCCGGCCAGAGCTTTTGTAGCGATGATGGGACAGCTTGGACCGATTATGCCACCCTGTGGGGTAACACCTATAAGATGAACTGTTGCATAAAGGCCTTTACCGTATTTTCGGTCGTTTCTCTCACGATCTCGGGGACTGTGAAGGTCGGAGAAACGCCGCTTGAGAATGTGGCTATGACGGGGCTGCCTGGGAACGTGAAAACAAATGCTTCGGGTCAGTATACGGGAACGGTGAACTCCGGTTGGACGGGGACAGTCACGCCGACCCTTGCCGGCTACGCGTTCGAACCGACGAGCAAATCTTATGCTAACATCACTTCGAATCAGACCCAGAATTATGCTGCGACCTCCGCATATACGATCTCGGGGACTGTGAAGGTCGGAGAAACGCCGCTTGAGAATGTGGCTATGACGGGGCTGCCTGGGAACGTGAAAACAAATGCTTCGGGTCAGTATACGGGAACGGTGAACTCCGGCTGGAGCGGGACCGTCACGCCGACCCTTGCCGGCTACACGTTCGTTCCAACGTCTCGCACATATTCGAACGTCGTCACGCCGCAAGCCAATGATGATTTTTATGCCTACATCATCAATGGGAACTTAGGCTTCCGATCGTCGGGGAGCTGGACCGGGGCGGGAAAAGCTGGTGCCGGCTGGTTTATCGGCGATTTCAACGGGGATGGGAAAAAGGATATCTTCCGCTATTATCCGGGGGTCTCGGGGGCGGACATGTTCCTGTCCGATGGGACGCAATTCAACTCCGTCGGCAGCTGGACTGGGGCGGGATACGGATCAGACGGTTGGTATGTCGGCGACTTCAACGGGGATGGGAAGGACGATATCTTTCGCTATCTGCCGGGAATCTCGGGGGCGGACATGTTCCTTTCCAACGGGACGCAGTTCAACTCCGTCGGCAGCTGGACCGGGGCGGGATACGGATCAGACGGGTGGTTTATCGGCGACTTCAACGGCGACGGGAAGGACGACCTCTTCCGCTATCTCCCGGGGGTCTCGGGGGCGGACATGTTCCTTTCCAACGGGACGCAGTTCAACTCCGTCGGCAGCTGGACCGGGGCGGGATACGGATCAGACGGGTGGTATGTCGGCGACTTCAACGGAGATGGGAAGGACGACATTATGAGATATATCCCCGGTGTGGGGTCAGAGGTCTTTCTCTCGGACGGGACGCAATTTGTCTCAGCCGGGATCTGGACGGGCGCCGGGAACGGGGCTGACGGCTGGTACGTGGGCGATTTCAACGGCGATGGGGAATGCGATATTTTCCGGTATGTCCCCGGGGTATCGGGAGCGGAAGTGTTTTTATCGGATGGGACGAAGTTTGTCGAGGCGGGGAGCTGGACGGGGGCCGGGAACGGCACGGACGGCTGGTATGTCGGGGATTTCAACGGCGACGGGAAGGACGATATTTTCCGCTATTATCCCGGGGTGTCCGGAGCGGATGTTTTTCTTGCCGGAAGCGTTTCCGGATCGGTCTCCGAATTCGACGCATTTCAAAGGAACGCGTCTTCCAGTGTCGGGATCTCTCTTGATGCGGCCTATTGGATGGAAGAAAAATGGCTCGAGCCGTTCCGGTTGAAAGCCGGTAGGGGGGAGCCCGTATCGTTGATGGACTTGAAGCAAGCCTATGAAAACGCCACGGGGGAAAAACCGAATCGGGCCGTCTTCCTCCGGTGGCTCAAGAGACATGATTTTCGATTGATCTCGAAGGAGTGAAGGATTCCATGAGAAGGGACTTCCCCTAGCCGACACATCTCTGTGTGATGCCGGTTTCAGGGGAGGCGCCTTGCGCCGTCCCCTTTTTTCTTAGCTGGCCTCTCTGACCCGGCCGTTCTCTAATTTATAACGCTTCTTGGCTTTGTCGCAGTAAGCGTAGCCGTCCTTGTCGAACGCCAGCTTTTTGCCGGCTTCGCTCATCCAACCGACGATCCGGGCCGGATTCCCCACGACCAGAGCGAAGTCCGGGACGTCCTTAGTCACGACCGCTCCGGCCCCAATGAAGGCAAATCGGCCGATGGTATGTCCGCAGACGATAGTCGAGTTCGCGCCGAGCGACGCGCCTTCCTTGACCAGCGTGAGAATGTAGTATTCGGCGCCGACCTGGGGATACTTGCTCCGGGGATCGACGATGTTCGTGAAGACCATCGACGGGCCGCAGAAGACATAGTCCTCGAGCGTCACGCCCTCGTAGACCGAAACGTTGTTCTGGATCTTGACGAAATTGCCGATGGTCACGTTGTTGCCGACGTTGACGTTCTGGCCGAGGACGCATTTCTTCCCGATACGGGACCCGGACTGGACGTGAGAAAAATGCCAGACCTTTGTTCCTTCGCCGATCTCGACGTTGTCGTCGACCGCCGCCAGCGGGTGGACGAAAAAATTCTTGGGTTCGTTCGACATATGAACGGTCCTTCCTTTGAGAGATTCTTCACAGGCCTCCAGGACTTTGAGGACGTTGAGCCCTTTCGCTCCGTCCGTTTGAGGCGTCCGTCGGGAGGCCGCGCAATCGATGAAATGCTGACATTCCGATCTCAGCGGTTCACGCTTTTCGAATTCGATGGGCTGCGCCTGGTCCGGCCGCGGTATGGGGAGGCCGTCCACCCAGTCGATCCGGTGATCATAGCCCATCAATTTATTGGTGGGGCTGACGTCGTCGAAGAGGACCATCTTCTTCTCGCCGATAACGACAAGCTTTTGCTCTTTGTAGGGGTGGAGCCAGGAGACGAAAATATGGGCTTTCGCCCCGCTCGGGAAAGTCAGATTCGTCACCGTGACGTCGGCGACGTTGGGGCTGAGGTAGGTCCCGCCGCGGGCGACAACCTCGATCGGCATCTCACCGAGAAGGAGGAGGAGGATGGAGATATCGTGCGGGGCGAAGCTCCATAAAATGTTCTCCTCGGTCCGGATCTTACCCAGGTTCAGGCGGTTGGAATAGATATATCGGATCCGGCCGAGCTCGCCGGCGTCGATCATCCCTTTCAGTTTGATCACGGCGGGGTGGTACTCGAGGATGTGGCCGACCATGAGGATCAGGCCGCGGGCCTTGGCCAGGGCCACGAGCTCTTCGCCTTCTTTGTAGTGGAGGGCGATGGGCTTCTCGACGAAGACGTCCTTGCCGGCAAGGAGCGCCTCCTTGACGACGGCAAAATGGGTCGCAGCCGGGGTCGCCACGGCCACGGCCTTGGCCTCGAGATCGCCGAAGACCTTGCCGATATTCGTATAGGTTCGGATGTGCGGATATTTTTCCTTGAAGGACCGCAGCGTTTTGTCGTCGATGTCGCAGACGCCCAGAAGGGCGCCGAGCTCGTGGAAATTGCGGACGAGGTTCTTGCCCCAATAACCGGAGCCGATAACGACGATGTTTTTGGACATGTTCGGGTTCCTTCCGGTGTTCAAGCCTTGACGATCCGGATCCTATGTTTTTTGACGTTTTTCGTCGCGTTCCGCGTGTCCACGATCAAGGACGTGTTGGCGACGATCCACCCATAATCATAGGACGTATGGTCGGTGACGATCACCGCCGCGTCCATCGAACTCAAGAATTTAGGGGTCAGGCGCGAGGACGCCATGCCCAGGTCGTGCTTCCGGACTTTCGGGATCTTGGGGATGAAAGGATCGTTGTAATAAAGCTTCGCTCCCTGCTTTGTGAAGAGCGCGATGATCTCGAGGGCGGGGGATTCCCGCATGTCGTCGATGTCCTTTTTATAGGCGATACCGAGGATAAGGATCTTGGCTCCCTTCAGACACTTTCCCCTTTGATTGAGGGCGTCGGCGGTCCTGGAGATGACGTATTCGGGCATTTCGGTGTTGATCTCGCCGGCCAGTTCGATGAAACGGGTGTTGAAGTTCAGCTCCTTAGCCTTCCAGGAGAGATAAAAGGGATCGATCGGGATGCAGTGGCCGCCGAGGCCCGGACCGGGATAGAAGGGCATGAAGCCGAACGGCTTCGTGGAGGCCGCGTCGATCACTTCCCAGAGGTCGACGCCCATCTTGTCGGCCAGGATCTTCAACTCATTGACCAGGGCGATGTTGACGCTGCGGAACGTGTTCTCGAGGATCTTGGTGAATTCGGCCGCCTCCGGCGAGCTGACGGGAACGACCCGGTCCACGATCCGGGTATAGAGCGCCTTTCCTGCGGCCAGGCAGGACCGGGTGATCCCGCCGACGACCTTGGGCGTGTTCTTTGTATAGTATTTGGGGTTTCCGGGGTCCTCTCGTTCGGGGGAGAAGACGAGGAAGAAGTCCCGGCCGGCCTTCAAGCCGTTGCGCTCGAACTTGGGGAGAAGGATCTCCCTTGTCGTGCCGGGGTAGGTCGTGCTTTCTAGAGAGATGAGCTGTCCTCGGCGCAGATATTTGGCGATCTCGTCTGAAGTGACTTCGATATAGCTCAGGTCCGGCTCTTTGTTCTTGTTGAGCGGCGTCGGGACACAGATCAGGACGGCGTCGGGCTCCTTGAGCCTGGCGTATTTCGTGGTCGCCTCGACCCTGCCGGAACGCATGAGCTTGGCGATCTTTTCGCCGGGGATGTGTCGGATGTAGCTCTGGCCCCGATTGAGCTTATCGACCTTCTGCGGGTCGATGTCAAAGCCGAGAACACGGAATCCTTCCTCGGCGAAACGGATGACCAGGGGAAGTCCGACATAACCGAGGCCGATGACGCCGATGACGGCTTGGTTATTTTTTATTTTTTGTTGAAATTTTCTTGATATATTCATGGGTGAGTCCTTTGCGATTCATGGAATGGAAGTGTCCTCCGATGTTCAATCCTTTTCCTTTGTTCCCATCCCGAGCAGCAATTTTAGCGATTTGAGATTTGTCTGTCAATAAAAAACGAAGAAAACGAAGAAAATCTGGCGCTCGACATGATATCGTCGATATGAACGGACGGTGCCGCAGATCGTTGGACCCGACAGCCGGCCGCGGTCAGGAAAAATGAGCAGGTTGCGCTCACGGCGGCCGAGGAGAGCGTGGCCTATTTTTGAGCATTTTGTGATCATGGGGAGTAGGAGTCTGTGATTTTTCGGCCGGTGCGGGAGGGTTTTTGGCCCCCGCTGGCTCTTCAGGCGCCGATTTCCGGGGCTATTGAAACCGCCATGCGGCCGGTGATACGGTATCGGCATGGTTAGGAGGAGGGATTCAGCGCCGAGAGGGGGAATTCGTCACATGCCGGAAAAAGGGAATTCCTATAGTTAAAGGCGAGGTGATGAAGTTTGACAAAGTTCGCTTATGTTTCTAAAATGAAAATCTTATTTAAGATGGCAAGAAATGAGAATGTTGAAGGCTTTAATTTACGGCGGCAGCTGATCTATTTAGACAGGGCCTCCCTTATTTTCAGAAGCCGATCATATGAGCATGCGCCATTAGAAATTCTTAGCGCATAAACGAGGGGATATAGGTGTCAATGCCTCCATCCGGAACGACGAACCCCCATCCCATCTCGAAAAAAAAGAAAGCGTTTTTTATTGTGTGTTCTCTGGGTTTGGCGTTCATCCTGACCTTCGGCGTCTTGGAAATCATATTTAGAATTACCCAGCCCCGCGGATTTTCCTATGAGTATATTCGATTCGATGAAGTGACCGGGGCCGGACTAAGCCCTGGGGGGACGATACTCTATCGGAGTCCCGGCGGCGTCGTCGTCCGGCGAAAGGTGAATTCCTGGGGCTATCTCGACAGGGAACATATCAAGGCCAAGCCCGCCGGTGTCTATCGGATCGGTTTCTTCGGCGATTCTTACACGGAAGCGCGGCAAGTCCCCTTAGAGCAGACGTTTTTTCGGTTAATCGAGAATCAACTGGCCGGGGAACGCGTCGAATGTTTCTCGTTCGGCATCTCCGGGTTCAGCACCCTCCAATCCTATCTCACCTGCCAAAAATGGTTGAGGGAGCTTGACCTGGACCTGGCCGTTTACGTTTTTTGCGAGAATGATCTCGGCGACCAGATCAAAGAGATCAAACGGCATTCGCTTTTGCCCTATGCCGTCCCGGAGGGCGATGGTTTCCGCGTCGAGTGGTTCTTCCAAAAAGGAGACCGCTTCAAATTGGCCGTTTATAACCATACGATCCGCTTTCTGGCTTCCCGCTCGATTCTCCTTGGGACGCTGGTCCAAAGAATCCGACTCTTGATGCGCTATGGGGTCAAAGTCAAAACGAACGAAGCCGAGCTCCTCATGGCGACAAAAGCCGACGGTTCGGGTGTTCCCGATCAAAACGACCTTCCCTCAACGTGGCCCGCGAAATGGAGGGAGCAGGCCGAGACATTAGGGGAAGCCGTGATCAGGAAATGGGCCGGGGAGGTCTACGGCCACTCCCGGCGATTCGCCGTTATGTATGTTCCGCGCGCCGGAGAGTTGGAAAAGGCGGCAGATAAGCAGGATTCGTGGAAATTCTGGTTGGAATCGCTTTGCCGAAAGGAACGGATCCCGTGGATCGATCCGAGTCCGGAGCTGATTGCCATGGCCGAAGGCGGAACAACGGTCTTCGGCGATCATTTTTCGAAGGAAGGCCATCTCGCCTTCGCCGAGGCTTTCGTGAAATGGTTTCGAGCGGAACAACTTCGTCAATAAAATAAAAAAATCCTCTCTCCGTATTACCGGCCTAAACCCGGCGGCTCTTGCAAGCGGCTTTCTATGGCCTATGAGGCCTTCGCAGAGGTCGCCGACCGCCAGGATCGCGGTGTTTTCGAAGAGGCCGAATTAAAGATTTGTCGAGAAATGTCAAAAACCCCCGCCCGCGGGCGGCGCCGATCTCCCGCTCTCCCGAAGTCTTAGAACAGGCTGTAAATGAACGGTCCGAGCGCCGTACTCTGGGAAAAGATCAGGACGAACCCGATGACGAAGAGGACGACGATGACCGGGATCAACCACCAGCGTTTATTCTGCCAGAAGAACTGGAACAATTCTCCGACGATCCCCAGCTTCGAAAAGAAATTCTTGATCGCGCCCATGTTGACCTCGATCCCGTCTCCTATTTTCGAATCATGAAATTTTCAAGGACGAGCACGTCGATGCCGCTTTTGCTGAACGTGGAATAGGCGTCGGCCGGCGTCGCGACGATGGGTTCCCCTCTCAGGTTGAAGGACGTATTCAAAAGGACAGGGACGCCCGTGGCCTGCCCGAATTTCTCGACGATCTTGTAATAGCGGGGGTTCCATTCCTCGCGGATCGTCTGGAGCCGGCCCGTCCCCATATGGTTGACGGCTCCGATCCGGTCCGCTCTTTCCTCCTTGAGGGGCAGAACGAGGAGCATATAGCGGGAGGGATACTGGCGGGCCGTGTTCCGGCCCTTGAAATATTCGTCCGTGTTCTGTTCCAGGATGACGGGCGCGAAAGGCCGGAAGGGCTCGCGAAATTTGATCTTGATATTGACGGTGTCCTTCATCATTTCA